>Ga0155907_109_pt1 | contig 54813 bp, 49 predicted proteins | sample RifCSPlowO2_01_FD_107561 | JGI IMG/M metagenome (GOLD analysis project Ga0155907, IMG submission 107561) | Candidatus Roizmanbacteria bacterium RIFCSPLOWO2_01_FULL_39_19
TGCACGGAGGCTCGGTCGTAATCCTTCAAGTATCGGACGAGAGATTACTCGGTATGGATGGACAGAGAATGGAAAACATTACTATGTCGCCCTTGTTGCTCAACACATGGCAGATGAAGAAAAAAAGAACGCATACAACGGCAAGCAACCACTCAAAAACAAGAAAATCTATGCACATGTCCTGAGGAAGTTACGTGATGGTTGGAGTCCTGAACAAATCAGCGGGCGATTAAAGCGCAAGCATAAAGATGACCCTTCATGGCACATTTCACACGAGGCAATATACCAATATATCTACAACACAGACAACAAAGAAAAGAAGCTGTGGGAATTCTTAAGAAGAAAACAGAAACGTCGAGTGAAGAAGAACGGTAGATCTTCACAACGGTCTAAAATACCTGATAGGGTATCAATCCACATGCGACCGACAGCTGTTGATGAACGTATTGAGGTGGGACATTGGAAGGGAGATAGTATTGTAGGAAAAGGTCATAAGAATGGACTCCATACAGCATATGAACGGGTTTCAAGCATGATCCGTTTTGTCTACATGAATGATTTAACCGCACAATCATCATACATTGCACAAAAAGAGATTTATGGTGATTTACCAGCACATATGAAAAAAACCATGACTCTTGATAATGGATCAGAACACAGCAAGCATAAATTAGTAGAAAAAGAAACAGGTATCGTCACCTACTTTGCTGACCCATACAGTTCTTGGCAAAGAGGAGGAAATGAAAATGGAAATCTTTGGATCAGATATTATTTTCCAAAAGGGACTGATTTTAGCAAAGTTTTAAAAGAAGAGTTGAAAGATGTAGAATGGGAGTTAAATACAAGGCCAAGGAAGAGATTAGATTTCCAAACACCATTAGAAGTTTTCACTCAGCACCTAGAAGGGGGTTGCGGTCGTTTCTAGAATACGGTAGTTACAAGTTATGGTTAGTATTCTGGTACAATATGTCAAGCATGAAGGAAAACTTGTCAGGATCTTTGATTTCCAGACCACTATACAATGCTTACCCCAAACGCATTGTTGACGTGGTTTTAGCAGTAACGTTACTGGTTTTATTTTCTCCAGTATGTTTTTTTGTTGCGATAGCCATAAAACTTGACTCGCTCGGACCCGTCCTTGCTGACATTCCAGAGCGAGTTGGACAGGGCAATACATTATTTAATTTTCATAAGTTCCGCTCGATGATTGTAAATTCGCATTTTGCGCTAAGGACCGACAAAAAATTTAAGGAACTTTATGAACAATATAAAAAAAACAGCTTTAAATTAACAGAGGATCCCCGTATCACTCGAGTGGGTAAATTTATAAGAAAGTATTCTTTGGATGAACTTCCTCAATTTATTAACGTGATAAAAGGAGAAATGAGTATTGTGGGACCAAGGGCATATTATCCTGATGAACTTGAAGAGCAACAAAGGAAATATCCCAAAACTCGCCCAATGGTCGCAAAAGTGTTATCTGTTCGGCCCGGAATTACAGGATTGTGGCAAGTATCGGGCCGATCTGAGGTGAATTTCGACAAAAGAATTGCTATTGACGCCTATTACGTTGATAATATGTCACTTCTTAACGATGTTATAATTATCCTTAAGACTCCCTGGGCAATGCTTTCAGCTAAAGGTGCGGTCTAAAAAACTATGAAGTTCTATAACCCGCTTAAAAGAAAAAGGCTTCACCACAATAAGAAAAACAGAAAAAAAAGGCTGCTCATTTTTCTTTTGGTTATTTTATTTGGGTATTTTTTTATATATCGCCCTGTTGTTCGAATTAAAACCCAGGTAGGCAAAGTAAAAGTGGCTGCTGATAAAGTAAAAGCAGCATTTTTACAGCAGGATATAACAAAAGTAGAGAAGGAAATAAAAAACTTTGAAAGAAAATTTGACGCACTCCAGAAAGATTCAAGAGGTATTTATTGGATGAGACTGATTCCAATCATCAGCGGTTACGTTTCTGATTATAAAAATGGTATTGAAGCAGGGGACGCGCTTATTGATGCTTCAAAAAAAGCAATCTCCGCAATCGAACCCCATGCCGACTTGATCGGTTTTAAAAAAGGATCAGGATCATTTGCAGAGCGCCCCGCCGAAGACCGTATCCAGACGGCTGTTTTGGCACTGGACACCATAGTTGCTGACGCCGATAGTATCGCCATAGATGTTGACAAAGCAAGGAGTCATATAGAGCGTATTAATATTAATCGCTATCCAGAGAAACTAGGAAATAAACCAATACGCTCACACATAAAACAACTAATTGATGGTTTGGATGGCGTGGCCACTCTATTTGTTGAAGCTAAACCGCTCATTAAGAGATTGCCTGAAATTATGGGAACAGATAGAGAGCGAACATATATAATTTTGTTTCAAAATGATAAGGAATTGCGGGCAACGGGCGGATTTATTACTGCTTACGCCATTTTTAAAGTTGATAAGGGAAAATTTAAAGTACAGGAATCAAAAGATATCTATTCGCTAGATGATTCAATAAAAAATCATCCTACCCCTCCTGCCGAAATTGCGACCTTTCATAAGGGAGTTTCAAAATTTTACATAAGAGATAGTAATCTATCACCTGATATTCCTGAATCAGTTAAATTATTTGAATCTTTGTATGCAAATAGTAGCGCCAAACAGAACTATGATGGTATTATTTACGTTGATACACACGTCTTGGTTGATACCCTAAAAATACTAGGAGATACAGAAGTCCGTGGCACTCGGTTCTCAGCAAATATTGATTCTCGTTGCGACTGTCCTCAAGTAATCTACAAACTTCTCGATGAGATTGACAGGCCGGTTCAATATATCAAAACAGACAGAAAAGGAATTCTAGGAGACTTATTATACGCTCTAATGCAAAAGGCCTTAGGGTTTTCTCCTTCACAGTACTGGGGACCTTTATCGCAGGAATTAATAAAAGGTCTTGATGAGAAACATATTCAGGTTTATTTTAAGGATTCGGCTATCCAGAACTCTATTGAAAAAATTGGCTATGGAGGGAGAATAAAACCAACCGATGGTGATTATTTACATGTTAATGATGTTAACTTTGCCGGGGCTAAATCAAATCTTTTCGTAACCGAGTCGGTGATTTCAAAAACCATAATTAACAGTGATAAAACAGTGGATCGAGAACTAATTATCGAATATCGAAATCCCTATCCGGCATCAAACTGCAACCTAGAGGCGGGGCGACTCTGTATTAACGCGACACTACGTAACTGGCTAAGGATTTATGTGCCAGTCGGGTCGACTCTAACGTCTTTCACTGGATCCGAAAAAAAAGTACGTACATACGATGATCTTGGAAAAACTGTTTTTGAGGGATTTTTAAGAATTGCTCCAATGGGTAGAGCAAAAGCCACAGTAAAATATCGTCTGCCTTTTGAGGTTAGAAATAATAAAGAATATAAATTGTTTATTCAAAAACAGGCTGGAACTGATGCTAATAAATACACTATTTATATTAATGACAAACGAGTTAATGTCTCCTTAATTAAGGACTATCATCTCAAATTAGATTAAATTTTTTTATGTCAAATCATTATATTGATGAAGGACTAGTTTTAAAAAAGGTGATTATTGGGGAAAGGGATGTAATGTTGACCATCCTGTCTAAAACAAAAGGAAAACTAGAAATTAGAGCATTTGGAGTAAAGAAAATCACGTCGAGGCGAATTGGTCATCTTGAAACTGGCAATTACATCAAATTTATCCTTTCCAACCGAGGAGACAGATTGGCGCTAGGTGAAACTGAGCTATTGTGGGGATATTCAAATATTAAAGACTCAAAACTAAAAATGGAATTTTTGTACTTACTTTTTACGATTTTAAACAAAATTTTACCCATAGAACAGAGTGAACAGTCGGCGTTTGAACTCGTACTAGACTATCTGAAAAAACTTAATGGTGACTCAAATGCGGATGGTGAGAGGTTAGATACGACCTTAAAGACGCTCCTCTTGTCGCTTGGATATATTGATAATAAAACTGCCTATTTACCTCTTTTTAATCCTGTTTCATTTGTTGAGGACTTAGTTAATCAAAAAATTAACAAGAACTACCTTAGGTGAGTTTTTCAAGTGCGGTTCCCTTAAGAGATTCAACAAAAGTTTTTATTTTAGAAACCGATGTTTTGGGTGTGACCAATATGACATCAGGAGTATTAATCACGATCAAATCATTTAAGTCAATACCGACAATCGTTTTGTTCTCATCTAGATTAAAAACTAAACTATCCTGACTATCTTCAAGCATGACATTTCCTCTTACAACATTGGCAGACTTTGACTCTTGTAAAGCTTCTTTAAGCTGTTCCCAGGCGCCAACGTCGCTCCAGCCAAAATCATCAACTAAAACCGTAGCCTGAGCCGGGTCAACATGCTCCAAAACTGCATTATCGAAACTTATTTTCTCAATTTTCGGGTACTCAAGACTTAAAACATTATTAAATTTGGGAGTGTTTACTGATTGCTGGATGATTTCAAGTTTTTTAAATAATTTAGGAGAATGCGTTTTAAATAACTCCCAAAGGTAGGTTGACGTAACCACAAAATATCCCGGATTCCAAACATGATCATGAGAAGCAAAATAGCTAATAGCTGTTTCTGGGTCGGGCCGATACTTCCATCCCTTGAATTGATATGAAGCTATGCCGTCAACTTGTTCTTCCTTATTACCAATAGTTATCCATCCTAGATTTGTTGTCGCAAACCGTGGTTTCTGGCCAAAAAAAACAATTTTCTCAGGATTTTTTTTGATAATTTTCTCGCCCGCATAAAGCATTCTTAGGAATTTCTTTTCATCTTTAACTAAGTGATCACTGCCCCATAAAATTGCCAGAGGCTCGTTAGGACATCGCTTACTAAAAATTGCTGCAACTAGACCTACCGCCGGCCCAATATCTCGCGTTGAGGGTTCCAAGATTATATTTTCCTCAATAAGATCAGGAACTTGGGAAAGTAGTTCATTTTTATAATGAACTCCTGTTGCGACAAATATATCTTTGAATGAAAATTCAGGAACAAGACGATCAACAGCCAGTTGAAACATTGTTTTTTCGTGAATATAATTTTTGAATTGTTTGGGAGAGTTTGACCTTGACAGCGGCCACAAACGAGTTCCTGCTCCTCCCGCAAAGATTATTGCCTTCATATCGTCTAATGTGCAACTTATAACATAAAACTCAAGAATTGTTTAATAAATCTTGCTTTGGAAAACTTTTCAGCATTCTTTGGTCCCTCAAGTAAAGTGGAATTTTTAAGAGTGTATTGAACATCTTCAAACTTGTCAATTGAGTTTTTAAGAGCAGCGGGATTTGATTGATCAATCAAAATACCTGATTGGCCATCGATGACAGTTTCACTTGCACCCCCACGACGATATGCAATAACGGGGCATCCAAAAAATTGCGCTTCAAGGGATGTGTAGCCAAAATCTTCTTCCTGCATCATAATAAGCGCCAAAGCTGAAGAATAATAAGAACCCAGTTCTGCATCAGTTATGTCTTTGATAAATTTTACATTGCCCCCGCTCAAATTTTTCAAGGCTCTCTCTTGGCTGCCGGAGCCGATGACAATCAGATTATTGTCGGGCATTTCATTAAAAGCCCTGATCACAACATCAACGTTTTTATAAGGTTCAAGTCTTGAGACAACAAGATAGCACTTGGTACTTGGTACTTTGTGCTTAGTATTTTTTTTTATTTTATCCCAGTAATCAATGTCAAACGGTGGGTAAACGACATCACTGTCTTTTTTGTAGTAGCTCTCAACTCGTTTTTGGACGGTTTTTGATATGGCAAGATATTTATCTGGTCGGTTTGACGCGATCCTGTCCCAGGTCTTAAGATAGTTAATATAGGAACGAGTCAAAAGTTTGAGAATGCTGGGTTGTCCCCTTTGTTTTTCTTGCCATAAAAACCGGGTAGGAGTTAAGAGATAACAAATATGAGTCGTCTCAGGACGGGTGATAACTGACTTTGCAAATGATGAGGTAACGCTGACAACAAGGTCGTAGCCTTGAAAATCAAATGACTCAAATGCAAATGGATAAAACGGAATAGATAAAATACGATTTTGTCTAATAAAATTGGGCAATTTTTGCATGAATGATGGAATAATTTTAAGATTTTTTGCCCAATGAGCTTTTTCAGAGTCATAATAGGAGGTAAATAGAACGGCAGTAGGAAATATTTCAAAGAGGGTTAATAAGACTCGTTCGGCTCCGCCCCACTTATCAACCCAATCATAGACTACTGCAACCTTTAAATGAGCTGGTTTGAACTCCTTTTTGTTATCCATTTAAGATGTTCATGTAAACTTTAAACGTTTGCTGCGCCATTTGCTTAAACGAGTATTTTTTAATGATGCTAATATCATTGTCTGCTTGTAATTTTCTGGCGCTATGAATTTTTAGAAATGAACTAATAGTTTCTTTTATTGAGTCAATATTGTTTGGATTAAAGAAATATTGATATTGTTCTCCTAATAATTCCTGAAAAACCGGAATTCTGGAGGCAATAATCGGACATTTAAAATATTGAGCTTCAATTATTGGCAGTCCAAACCCTTCAGTAAGTGATGGCTGAACAAGAGCGAGGGCATTTTTGTAAAAAAACACCCTTTCTGATTGAGTCGGATTGAAATGAAAATTGATTGAATTCTTATTTTCAACGGCGTGGGCAAGCTCCTGAATTTTCTTGGAGAAAAAGTCCTCAGGGCCAACTAGTACTAACTGGGTGCCTGTCTTAATCTCGGCAAAAGCAGCAATCAGCCGTTCGATATTTTTATGCGGGTAGAAATTGCCAAGTCTTACAAGAAAGGGCATTTTATATTTTTTGGCCAGTTGTTTGCTGGGGTCGGCATTGATTAAGCCTTCGTCAACGCCTTCATAAGTTACAGTAATCTTATTTTTGACCGCTTCCCCGAATCGGTCCACAATCTGATTGGACACAGCATGGCTAGGGACAAGAATGCCCTCAGAGTTTTTTATCGCCGACCTCAGAACTAGTTTGTAACCCTGATATTTTATTTCGTAAACCAGAGGGTTTAGAGTCGAAACACCGGTTTTAAAATCAAGCGGGGTTAAGTCGTGAATGGTTATCACAAATGGTTTTCGATATAGAATGGGATGACTAAAATAAGGAAAGTGCATCAAATCAAGGTTGAAAGAATTAATGTATTTTAAAAATTCTGTTTGTTCTTGAAGGCTATGCCATTTAACATTAGTGTGGAAAATTTTGATTTTGTCAGTTTTAACAAGCCTCTTAATTAATTCATGATTGCAACTATCAGTAAAAAAAAATAATTCATTATCTTTAATATATTCGGGCAAATGACGAATTAAATTTTGGATATAAACCCCGACTCCTGTCCAGCTTATTAATCTGCAATCTATTCCAATTCTGTTCATATTTATAGCGATGACTTTGCTTTAAAATCAATTACAGAATAAATAAAAGAATTGAAGAACTTTGGATAATTTTTAGCGTAATGTTTATGATAAAAAATCTTCATGGCATCATAAAAGTGGTATTTGGTTTTTTTTCTTATTTCCTCAGTTGCTTTTAGACCGCTCTGGTGTTTGAGATGAAGAATTGTGTATTTGGGGTAGTAGACAACCTTGTATCCTAGTTGTTTTATTCTAAAGGCTAAATCCAAATCCTCTCCATACATAAAAAATTTTTCGTCAAAACCTTTAACTTTTTCATAAATAATTTTGGGAATAAGAAAAAATGCTCCTGATGGACAGTCAATTTCATGGATTTTAGATAAATCACACCAAGTTAGGTGATAACCGCCAAAAATACGACTCAAGAGAGTGCTCGTTGATATTTTCTCAAGCCTGCTAAAAAAACAAAATGACCGCCAAATTGTTGGAAAACCACGATGAGATGCTGGATCGATTTCTCCGTGGGGAAACCTAACTTTAACAGTTAAAGTTCCAATTTTGGAATTTTGTTTCATGTATTCAAGCAGAGTTGTAAAGCTAATATTCTCAATCAAGGTATCAGAGTTGAGAAGTAAAATAAATTCACCCTTTGATTTTTTAACACCCTGATTATTGGCAGCGCCGTATCCAACATTTTTTTTGTTCTCGATAAAGTGGATCGGAATTTGGGATTTTTTTAAAAATTCACGAATATTTTCAACAGAACCGTCAGAGGAGAAGTTGTCAACGATGATGATTTCGCTTTTTAATTTTTTTTCTTTATTCAAAAAAAAAGTGAGGGAATTTAAACAATCAACAGTAAGATTAGCAGTATTGTAAGAAATAATTATTACAGACAGATCCATAATTTAGGTTTTTTTATCTGAACCAAGCAGCTCGTCCCAGCCTGTAGTTGAGATTTTTATTTTTGCGCTCTCCTATTTGTTTTGCCGGCACTCCACCAACTATCGAAAATGATGGAACATCTTTTGTAACAACGGCTCCGGCCCCAACAATAGCACCGCGCCTTATGGTCACACCCGGCAAAATGATTGTCCGAGGCCCGATAAATACGTAGTCTTCAATGACAACTGGTTCATTAATAACTTCCTCAATTGATGCGAAATTGGTACTCTCAATGTTATGCTCGCTATTATAAATCATCACTTGTGAAGCAATGTCGGTATGATTTCCGATTAAAAGTTTAGCTCTTCCGTCTAAAACAACTTGCTCGCCGATAATTGTATCTTGTCCTATGACGATATTGTGGGGATTGTAAAACCGAGCATACATGTGAATAGTTGAACCGGTACCGATTTTTATTCCCGCTGCCCTATAAAAAAATCTTCTTACATAATGAGACGGGATTGACCCAGCAAGGTGAATAATATACACTTCAATTTCCGTGATTATTGTCCGAATTCTAAGTGTTGTCCTTGAGAAAATTTCATCAAATCCTAAACTTCGACCCGTTTTATCTTTCATTATTTTGCGCATCTTTTAATAATATCTAAAGTATTTTGCCCACATTTTTCCCAGCTAAACTTTTTCACCTGACTGCGTCCTTTCTTCACTAAATCTTGTTTTATTTTAGCATTATTGACAATTTGATTCATTACTTGAGCCATTTCTCCCGTATTGGTAGGATCAAAATATTTTGCAGCCGGGCCAGCAATCTCAGGCAAAGCACCAGTATTTGAAGTGGCAACGGGACAACCAAGATGCATTGCCTCAAGCACTGGCAGCCCAAATCCCTCATAAAGACCGGGGAGCACAAAAAGCGAGGCATTTTTATACATAGTGCCAAGAACATTATCGTCAACAAATCCGGTAAAAATGACGCTATCTTCAAGCTCAAGCTCTTTAACCTTTTCAAAAATTTTTTCAAACATCCATCCCTTCTTGCCGGCAATGACTAAATGATATTTAGGATTTTTTTTCTTAAATATTGAAAATGCTTGCAAGAGTCTTGCGACATTTTTTCTTGGCTGAAGTGTGCCTACGAACAAGATGAACGGTTTAGACATATTTTTTGGAAGTGAAGAATTGTTCTCACCAAGCGATGTTCTAAAACCGTTATAGACAACTTTGATTTTTGATCTGTCAATTTTTAAGAATTTTATAACATCGTCAGCCGTATTTTGTGAGACAGTAATAACTTTGCATGATGAGGCAGCTGCATGTTGAGTCCAATTATTTAATTTATATAAATCCTTTCTTAGGTACTCATTTGGGTAATAGATATAGCCCAGATCATGAATAGTTACTACAGTCGGGACGGGAGAAAATCGGGGGACGTAATGAGCTGGAGAAAAAAACACATTGATATCACGGTTCAAAAGAAGATTAAGGGGGAGAAATATTTGCGACCAGTAAAAAGGTCCCTTAACGACCCTATATTGAAAATATTTATCTTCCTTCGGGAGATGTTGATTTGGAAGTTGCCTTAAATATATGATGAATGAGGTATCTTTCGAGCTTACACTCTTGAAATAACTTAGCAGCTCAAAGGTATAAATTGAAGAACCTACCTTATTTTCAACATTCGCTTCATTTCCGTCAACACCGATGCGCATATAATTTAGTATTATGAGTTAATAACTCGCATAAACTCTCTAGTAAATCTTTCCAAACTAAAATCCTTACTTCGTTTTCTTCCTTTCCTGGCAAGGGTTCTTCGCAAATCACTATTTTCTATTAACTGTTTTAACCCTCTAGTTATCGATTGAGTTGACAATGGGTCAAAGAGAATTCCTACGTCTTTCACAATCTCTTTCATTGATGATACATTACTGGCACCAACTGGGCACCAGTTGCGCATCGCTTCAACCAACGGGTAGCCAAAACCTTCGTAAAGTGAGGGCATAATAAAGCAAAGAGCTCGGCTGTATAAAGCGTACAAGTCTTCATCGGGAACATAACCTAAGTATTTTATGTTTGGTTTAACACCATCTGTAAGTTGCTGATCCCAACCAGTTGTTCCAACAATCACAAGGTCAATGTCGTCTTTTTCAAGTTTATCAAACGCCTCTATAAGTCGGGGTAGATTTTTGCGAGGTTCCACTTTACCAACTGACAAAACAAACGGTTGATGCAGTTTGTATTTTTGTATCACGGCTCTTTGTTGTTTGACAGATGGCTCTTTGATTTCGATTGCCGGATAAATGACATGAATTTTATCCTGGCTAATATTGAGAACTTCAATAAGATCGTCTTTGGTTGCTTGAGAATCAACAACAATACTGTCAACCTCTTTTTTTACCCAATTTAGCCTTCTTTTCTGAGTTTTTACAATATTTGGTGATATGGTTAAATTTCTAAAAAAAAATTCAGTTTTAGGATGCAACTCGTTGGGGTACTTGTAAGCAATTAAATCATGGACAATAGTGATTTTCTTAGCTGATGTTGGCGGTTGTGTCCAATCGGAGGAAATTACGACATCGTGCTTACCAATAAATAACTCAATTGGAACCTGATGAAGCTGATTCCATAAAAAGCTTAAAAATGTTGAGGGTAATTTTAATTGAACGAGTCTGTGTTTTTTCTCGATTAGTGCCTTTATGCTTTCCGGCATAGTTCGTCGCAATGACGAACAAAAGAATGTATAATCATGCCCAGTTTCATAAGTACAAAAAGCATTAATCAAATTTTTGGTATAACGTCCCACGCCAGTTCCTTCAAACACAATCTGTGAAATATCAACGGCAATTTTCATTTTGGCAACATCTGTAGATAAACTTTCTCGAGTTTTTTTGCGATTTTAGAATAGACGTATTTTTTCTCAACAAGTTTTCGGGCATTTGTCCGAATTGAATCAAAAAGTTTATTATCTTTTAAGATTGCTACTGCGTGATGCGCAAACTGATGGGGAGTCTTGGCAATCAGTACGTGTTTACTGTCAACTACGTCAAGTCCGGCAACGCCAGTTTTTGATGAAATAACCGGCAACCCAGCCGCCATTGCCCCAAGTATCTTAAGACGTGTTCCTCCGGGCCCTTCAAGAGGAGCAATAAACACTGATGATTCCCTATATACGCGTTTAACTGCCTCAATGCTATCTTTTTCAAGGTCAACAATTTCAGTCTCGTATTTAACTAAATGTTTTAATTTTTCTTTCGCATATTGTCCGGCAATAATACATCTGGCATTGGGAATATTAATACGGATTTCTGGGAAAACACGACGGGATAAAATTTCCGCTCCTTCAACGTTCTGAAGCCAAAGAAAATTGGCAACATACAAAAATACCGGTTTTGCGTAGGTTTCTTTGGCAGAGTATAAATGAATTAAATCTTCCCCGGCAGCGTTAGGAATAATTTCAACATGGAGGTTGGGAATAAGTTTTCGCATCTGTTGCTTATCTTCATGAGATACGGCCCCAACCCTTGTTGCCTTCTGCCAATATGTTTTTTCCCAGTATTTTAATTTGTAAATATCAAGTTTTAAAAGATGCTGCGCAAAAGGAATTTTTAAATTTTCAATGAAATGTTGGTAAACCATATACTCAATTGTCTGTTCGACCAAAAGTACCGGCACATTAGTTGTTGGAATATGGGGCATAACGTAAAACGTCTCGGCGTGGATAAGATCAATATCGTTTTTCTTTAAAATATCTCCGATTATTTCTTTGGCCTCTTGGGCATAATTTCTGACAACAACAAATGGTTGTCCGCCAAAGACACTTTTGACAATATTGGAAACCGTCCATGGATTTTTTGATCTTTTGCAGGCGTAAATCTCTTTGCAATATTTTCTCAGGTGAGAAATATATTTTTTTTCAGAGTCATTTTTAATAAGACCAACCAAATAAATCTCATGTCTCTGGCTAAGTTCTTTTATTAAGTTATAGGATCTGACTTGACCGCCTGACGAGGGAGGATAGGGTAAGTATGGCGTGAGCATTAATATCTTCATTGTTCAAGATCGAATATAAAAGCGTTTCTGGACGTAAATATTTGCTTGTACTGTTTACTTAAAGCTGCTGCATAATTTTCATTTGCAGTAACGAGAAACCTTACCCCATTACTTTTAAGTTCGGTATCTCCATTATCGGTTGTTGGCACCCCGTCTCTATTGGATAAATAAAGAAGAATTGGATCGCCTTTTGTGTCGGTAGCAACAAAGTTTGACTCTAATGTAAGTGTTGAGATTATTTTCGATACTTGAATCTTATCGTTGTCAACAGCGAAGTACGGTTTGACTTCCTGCCAACTTAAGAATAATGACAAAACTGATAATAAAAAGATCATTACAAAACTAAAAAAACTGATAGAAAAGACTCGTCTGTTTGATAAAACTAATCCAATCCCACTGCCAAAGTAAAGCGCAAGTGCAGGAACTAGCAGTGATTGCATAGAGATAGAGGCAAGTTGCTCATGAGGAAATAAGATAATTGACAGAACTGCTGATAATGCAAAGAAATGAAATAATCTAGATTTACTATCTCGTTTTAAAAAGCCAACAACAACAAATACTACTCCAGAGACGCTAAGCAGCGCATTAATCAGCCTCGTCTGAAATAGAACTGCAATAAATGGTTTTTGAAAAAAGATAATTCCTGTTTGATCTTTAATAAATTCTGGCAGGTTTGCCCAGATGGGAAGAGGCAGTAGCTGTGGCAAAGTTCCTGAAATAAGGTTAACTATCACAACAGGAATAATTGCAAGAAATATATAAACGTAAGCAACATACGATCGGAAGACATAGAGATTGTATTTTTTATAAAAGAGGTAAAAAATTGGGAGAATAAAAATTAGCGTAACGGGTTGGCTTGCAAAGCCGATGGCCAACAGTACGAGAGATGAGGTGAAAAGTGACAGGCGGGCAACCCTGTTCCTTGAAATAGTCCATATGTATAGCAAAACAATTCCGGCAACAACCAGGGCAATTGATGTGAAATGTGGGGTTGTTTGTCTTGAAAGTAGCACTATGAAAGGACAACAACCGGCAAAAAGAGCCGTTGAGACAGCTGCAAATTTGCCATGATGGCGCAGACTCAAAAAATACAAACATGAAATAACTACAAGGGAAGATAAGATACTCACAAATCGGGCTAACTGGTCCAAAGGTATTGAAGGAAAAAAATTGTTCAAGAGAAACACTGTATTTTCATAAAGCAATAATCTTGAGGGATTATAAAGGGGGGCAACTGTTTTAACTAGTTTCTGCTCAAGTTTTGTCTCGGTGTATCTGCCAATAAGTTGTCTAACACTTGTTTGTTGGTGGGCGACAATTAACGTCTCAGCTTGTTCTTTGGAATTCAGATCAGCAATTGGAAAAGAGAAGTGATGGAGTCTTAAGATAAACGCAATAATTAAAATGACCCCGAGTACAGCTAAATTCAACTTTCTGTTTGATAAACGGCTTAAAGGTTTTAACTTCATTATGGGGTTAGGGCTTTTTAAGAAGGTATAAACCCGAATACAATCCTGCTATTGCCCAGAAACTATAAGCGACTTTTGAGGCCTCAAATACGTCAATATATAAGCCATTAATTGAAAGTCCCAAAAGCCCGAAAATGAAACCAAAAAACAAAGGCTTAATTTGGGGATCGGCCGATTTTGCCATTTCAAAAACCTGCCTTGCAATAGTAAGCAGGATATAAATAAAAGCTATTGTCCCAATCAAACCAATCTCACCCAACCATCTCAAAAAGTCATTGTCTGTTGACTCGGTAATTGTTGAAACTCCCGTACCGAACAATGGGTTTTTTGCAAATGCAGCAAATGCTCTTGGCCACTCAACCCTAAGTCTTGTGTCGAATGAAATGTCGGGGGCAATTCCCTGAACTTGGCGATATTGAGCTGCTGCCGTTGCTGCTGTTGCCGGATTCTTAAGACCAGCAGCAATAGTGGCTTTCCTCAAAAATTCTTTTCTTACCTCTGCTTCTTCTGAGGTTGTTTTTTTCTTATTGTCGACCTTAACGAGTACCCGGCTGCCTGCCGGCAGCTCATCGGTCCTCATTTTCTGCAAAACAAAAATGTCTCCTGTTTGTTCATTAACTAGAAATTGTCTGATCTGGAAAGTGCTGCCAATGCGCTCAGATAAATTTTTGTTGTGATAGGAGAGAAGAAGCGTGATTACAATAACAACGACTAAATAGCGATATTTCTTGATGAGTAAGAAAAATAGCGACAATGATATAAGGTAAGCCACAAACGAGCTGCGTGATGCTGTTTGAACCAGCACGAATAATGTTGTTGCAATAACCAATAATAACCCCACACCTCCCTGTTTCTTATAGATTCCAATAAATAAAAACAATGCAACGATAAGTGTCCCCCCAATGATCCATTCTAACGTTTTTAAAGCTGATGCCAAAAAAATTATTGAAATAATGCCTCCCGCGATTGTCAAAATCATGGTCTTTTTATTAATCTCAAAATCATCCCGAAGTTCTTTTAATGGGTCTAAAAATGAATGGCGAAGTCGTGCCAAAGAAACGACCGATCCGATTAATTTCTCAAGAAATTGGGATGTTGTGTGGGTGATGTTGCTTGAAATTCCAATTGCCAACCCAAGCTTTGAGTGAAGTTTTTTGTGCAAAACAAAATATGCTCCCCAGATTATTGGGATAATGAAGACCAGGTATGCTCCAAGGTCGTAATGACCGGCAAAAGTTGAGGCTATTCTGGCCTCAGGCGTTAAGAATAGAACATGACCCTTGGCAAATTCAGGGTTCATGGTTGAAACGGATGGGAACTCAGCAACTCTTTGCCCGATCCCATAAATGGTAATAAGGAATACCGACGTAATTGCGGCAAATAAGTACCTGACAAAATCTGCAGGTTTTTTAATGAGAGACACCGCAACAAAGAAGATAAACATATACTCAACTCGCCTTAGAGCGTGCAAAAATCCGACCTGGCGATAAACAATGGTGTGGGTTATAAATGTCGCGATAAAATACGACACAAACACTGCTCCCCAGAAAAACAAAAACATTTTAAGAAGTCTTGTGTTTATGCTGACTTTGCCTCTTGCAAGTTGAACTATGAATACAACCGCAATCAATGCCATGAAAATATCATCAAAGCGGATCGCCACATAGGTATATGTGATCATCATAAGGGGCAGTTTTGGATAGAGTGGGATTAGGAATATAAAGGTAGTGAACAGTCCCCCAAGTAAGTTTTCGTCAATTATTTTTAACAATTTCAAGAGCTTCTGCATAAGTTGAAATCAAATAATGATTTTTTGAGATCTTCCCAATTATAAACGCAATGTATGCTTTTAAGTGTAGCAAAAACTTCAAAACCTGATTATCAAAATGGTTATGATGTTTTTTGTAAAAATATAAAAGGCCTTTGTATACCTGTAAAATAGGCTGAGTCCTGCCCCTGCTTGAGGCTGATCCTAAGTGAATAAAGTGGGCATCAGAGTAAAATCCTGTGAGCATTCCCAATGTTCTAGCCCGGTATAAAAGGTCAACTTCATCCATGTACATAAAAATATTTTCATCAAAACCACCAATTTTGTCGTAATTTTCTCTTGTTGTCATTATGCAGGCGCCCGACACCCAGTCGACCTGTTTGGTTTTATTAGGAGAAAAACGAGTTATGTGGAGGTAATCGCCTCTTAAAAATAATGCGCCAACAATAACTAGTATTGAATAAAAGGGAGCAGCAGAGTCTTGGGGCGACATATCTTTGTTGAATAGTTTTCCTCCGACAAATGAAAATTTGCTTTGACGGATAAAGTAATTATAGATTTTTGGGATAGCGTCCTCAATTACTTCAATATCGGAGTTAAGAAACAAAATATTTCTTCCTTTTGCTTGTCTAACTGCCAGATTATTACCTTTGGCAAATCCCAGATTTTCTTTTGAAAAAATTGTTTGGAAAAATATTTTCTTGTAACTTGCTACTTGCAATCTGTAACCATTCAACATTTCAACGCTTTCATCTGTTGAATTATTATCAACAACAATAATTTCAGTTTGAAAATCAGCATTTTTTAGACTCTCAAAAACAGTATCCAGACACTTTTTAGTTATATTTACGGTATTGTAAGAAATGATGATAATTGATAGATCAGTCATAACCTTTATTGTACCGTAAGTTTTGTTGAATACCAATAAAACCTATAGTATAATTGTCGGCTATGGTAGCAGAAATTGAACCACCCAAAAGCCCCGAAAAAAGGTATTCAAAATATATGCCATTTAAAGATGTGGAAGATTGCACTGACGGAAGAATCGTCTTTGGAATAAGACCACCCGTATACGTTGCTGAGCAACTTGGAGTTGACGTTGCAAGACTGACTGCGCTTTGTAACTTTGCCAATATCAGATGTCTTGCCGTTTTGCCGATGCCTCATGAACGAGAACAGACTAGCAGTGCGGTAACATCACTTGCACCTGACGGCTCAGCAACCGGGGTTGCGGTAACTAGAAAAAGTTCCCCTAAGTATGGCTTTAAAATAGTCAGGCCTGAGTGGGTAACTCCTCACAATGATTTTTTGGTTGACGCTGTTTTATATATTGATACTCAGGAAATAGCGGATGATATTTCTTTGCAGAAAGAGTCTGTACGTGATGCTGAGGTTTGGCAAAGAAGATATGATGAAGGTATAAGAGATTGTTTAAGGCAGGCGGGAAATTTCCATATGTTAGAAAGTATCTATCCTGTCGGACACGATGTAAAAAGTCATGCTGTGAATCTGGGTCCACTACTGGGTCTTATTGCAATAGGGGCCAAACCAGAGATATTACAATTGTGCCTATTTTTTTATATGATTGCTATATCAGCTACTAATCTGCAGCGTCTTTTTAATTCAAAAGAGGTTGAGGATAATTTAGGAATTGAAACACGGGTACATCCTTCGTTATTTTTAGGACCACAGTGGGATAGAGCCAAAATATTTGGCTTCAGGACAAAAAGAAAAGGCCTAATTGGACTTATAAAACAAAAATAACTTATTTATATCAATATGATATAATTTGGATTAATGGAAAGACCCAAGCTATATGTTCCTCAAGTTTCCCGAGGAGCAAATATTGCGGTTCGGGTAGCCGTTGCAGGCTCCTTACTTGCCGGTTGCAGCCGTGGAAGTGCTAAAACTGTAGATTATTCGCAACCTGTTATTTCTCGGCTTTCGAGCACAAGAATGCCATCTTTTAATAATGTTCTTCACCAGATACACTCAGAAGGTCCTAATTATGTAATGAAAAGAGTTCTGGGTGAGCCGACCCAAAGTTGTGCCAGAATTTGGTTCATTAGGGAAAATTTGTTATGGCCTGGTGAGGACCCAGAAAACATTAGTGCACTTGCCGTTGCAAGTGTTAGAATTAGAATCGCAGACCAGCAAGTCGTGATCTTTCGACCCGAGTATGGAGTAACTTTATTGGATGACTTTGGCGGTCGAGTAGTCTACAGGAGTACAATTGGGAAAAACGAACAGCTTCCTCAAGGTATTGACCCAACCGCGGTTATTTGTGCTTGGCACATAGTACACAGAACCTGGTAAATAAAGAAAACCACCTCGGGAGTGAAATGGATCTTTCCGTAGCTCTATGAATAAAAACCAATAATTTCAGGCTTGAACATGGTTCATAAGCCTGCTAGGATTTGATTGTGCCAGGCAGAAGAGAGGTATTTAAAAACGGCGGTTATTATCATGTCTTTAATAAGACTATTGATGACAGACAAATTTTTGTAAACGGTGTAAATACTCAATTGTTTCTTGACATAATTCGTTTTTATCGTGCCGAAATTAGAAACATTAGCTTCTCCCAATATTTACATTTACCTGAAGAAATCCAGAATATATTGAATAAGAAAATTACCTCAAAGAAGTATCATCGAGTCAAAATTCTTTGTTATTCCTTAATGCCAAATCATTTTCATTTCTTATTAAAGCAAACAAAGGAAAACGGAATTCAATCATTCATGGCCAATATTGCCAATTCGTTTACTCGATTTCTTAATACCAAATCAAAAAGGACCGGTCCGTTTTTTCTTCCCCGCTTCAAGGCTGTTGTAATCCATAATCATGAACAACTTATTCACACGTCTCGGTATATTCATTTAAATCATTACTCCAGTGGCATTTTAAGAACGATAGAAGATATTGATATGTCTTCACAGTGTTCATACTCCGACTATGTGAAAAAAAGAAAATCAACCATTGCAGATACAAACTTTATTTTGGGCTTATTTAACAATGATCGGAAACTATACAAAAAATTTACAGAAGACCATGCAGACTATCAGAGAACGATTGAATCAATAAAGCATGCTCAAAAATGGTCTTAATTTTATGTAAGCTTTTGCAACATGCTAATTCACTCCCGAGGTTAGTTCCAATACTTATGGATTGTATCACACTTTGAAACTATGATCTTTGCTATAATCTCTTATATGAAGTCTGACATCTCTCTTGAAAAAATCGTTTCACTTGCTAAACGTCGCGGATTTGTCTACCCGTCCTCAGATATTTATGGGGGCATGGCAAATACATGGGACTTTGGGCATTACGGCGTACTTCTTAAAAATAACATTCGTGACTTATGGTGGAAAACATTTGTTTTAGATAGAGATGATATGGTTGGGATCGAGGCATCAATTTTTTTAAACCCTAAAGTTTGGAAGGCGAGCGGTCATACAACTAGTTTTACTGATGCATTGGTTGATTGCAGAAAATGTAAATTTAGAACTCGTGCTGATCATCTAATTGAAGATAATATACCCAATAACAAAGTCGAGGGTTTAACTCTCGAGGAGCTAACAAAAATAATTATTGATAACAAACTGAAATGTCCAAAATGTGGCCTTTCAGATTTCACATCAGCGCGTAACTTTAACCTTCTCTTTGAGACCCAGGTGGGGATTATCGAGGAAACAAAATCAAAAGTATATCTACGAGGGGAAATTGCTCAAGGGATTTTTATCAACTTCAAAAATGTTCTTAATACGATGCGCGTAAAAGTGCCATTTGGTATTGCCCAAATTGGCAAAGCATTCAGAAATGAAATTACCATGGGGCAGTTTATCCATCGAACACTGGAGTTTGACTTGATGGAGTTTGAATATTTTATTCAGAAGTCACAGTGGGGAAAAATATTTGAAAAATTTCAAACTGAGATGTGGGACTTTGCAAAAATGGTTGGAATAGATGAAAAAAAATTACGATGGAGGGAGCACGAAGAGCATGAGCGCTCTCATTATTCCAAAAAGACAGCAGATATTGAATACGAATACTCCTTTGGATGGAAGGAGATGTTTGGAATAGCCTATAGAACTGACTTTGACCTGTCAAACCATGCAAAACACACCGGGCGCGATCTGTCATACACTGACCCCAAAACTGGAGAAAAATTTATCCCCCATGTGATTGAGCCAACTTTTGGACTCTCAAGACTCATAGGAATTATTTTGTTTGATGCGTACTTTGAAGAAGAAATTAATGGGCAGACAAGAACAGTTTTGAAACTTGCGCCATCAATTGCACCCGTTAAAGCAGCAATTTTCCCTCTGCAGAAAGATGAGAAATTACAAAAAATAGCCAGAGAATTATATGAAAAATTGAAAAAACAATATGTTGTTGAGTTTGATGACAGCGATAACATTGGCAAAATGTACAGAAGGCAGGATGAAATTGGCACGCCATTTTGCATAACTGCCGATTACCAGACACTTGAAGACAATGCAGCGACAGTCCGGGAACGTGACACAATGAAACAGGAGAGAATGCCACTTGAAAAAATCGAAACTTTTCTTCATGATAAAATCATCTAACATGGAGCCGATTAAAGGTCATTCACAAAATACACTTCTTCTTGTTGCTGGAGTTACGGTATTTATTGTCATTATTATCGGGGCGGTATTTTTCTTTAAAAAATCATCAACGAATAAAAATGATACTAATAATGTGTTGCCACCCAGCCAAGAAGTTCTGCCGACGATAAACCCCTCAACAAAAATTAATTTAGCCTCTGATGCTAAAAAACAAAACGTAACATTCACAATTGATAATATCCCTGGCGATGTTTCAATAATTGAGTACGAACTTGTTTATGAGCATGATTTAACTAAACGTGATATTGTCGAAGGGGCCGAAGGGTCACGAAAAGAAGACGCTGCAATTGGCACACTTGAGGTTGTAGCTGAAAATATTACAAAGAAAATTTATTTAGGAACATGTTCGGCAACTTGCACTCCTCACTTGGGAATTATTTCGGTTAGATTATCCCTCAAATTCTTGGGTGGCAAAACTCCGTCAATGTTTGAAAAAGAATTCATTTTATGAAGTATTAAGAAGTATTAAGATGTATTATAAGAAATTGTTTTTAGTCTCAGCATTGGCCAGCCTGATGGGATTATTAATTGGTTTTTCTTCTAGTTATAAAATACCTCCTAAAAAACAGCCCACTACATATCAATCTCAATCTGCCCGCATGACTCCACTATGGTTGTTGCCTACTCCCACAGTACCAGTTGAACCAATAATAACATCAATTCCAGTCCAATCAGGTATTTCACATTGGGCAGAATATAAAGATGAAAAAAATGGAGTAGTTTATAAATATCCGCCAGAATATTCAATCACTGAGCCATTACTTTATGAAAATAGACGCCCAATTCTAAATCATAAAATTGATTGGTGGACAACATCCCAAATTGAATGTGATGACGCAAAAGGCGATTGCTCCCTTGTTGCTAATAAGAAAGAGAAAATGATAATTAATGGGTATGAAACGACAAGAATCTCAGGATGGAGCGGTAGCGTCGGGGGAGGACTTCCAGAAAACTATGTCAGCTACTATTTTAAAAATCCAAGTAAGAATAATTATTTGAATATAACCCTTCACGAAATTCCATTAGATGACACAGATAATTATTCTTATGAGCGCAGTCTCAAACCAATTCCTCAGTCAGAAATTGATGTCTTTGATAAGATTGTCAACACTGTTCAATTTGTTGATATCTTGCAGTGAGGATGAAAAGTTGCCTAATGCTTACTTTTTGTGCATTTAGATGATTCCAAGAATTATTGTGGATCAAGTAAATAACCAAACTCTACAAACAGGAATAATCAATAAAATTAAAGCCCAATATGGGATTATGATAACTTCATGGAAACCCATCTGGAGTTATTACGGCGGCGTGTTTGAAATCACTGTTGATACAAATTCGTCGTATATTCTAAAAATAATCCGAAATCCAGATGAATATAAACTTCGTCATCTTGAAGCCGAGGTCGCCTTTACCCAAGCTGTTACAGAAAACATCACTGAATTTATAACTCAAACGTTTATTCAAGATAAAAATGAGAATGAACTGCAAAAAAGCAATAATGATATGTTTTATTTGCTTAAAAAACACGAAATTATCAAAAAATCAGTTCCAACTCCCCAAGAACAACAACATGTAGGACGCCTCATACACGCCTTTCATACAAAACTTGTTGACTTTAAACATGAAGGAATAGCGGGGACCTCATGGATGAGGGAAGTTGAACCGGAACAATACAAAATACTTTTACAAAATATGGCCGAAAAAGAATTTGCGCCCTTTGTTGCGCCCTTAAATTACGAAGAATCACATCTTACTAAAACACTCATTCATGGAGACTGGCACGATGACAACTTCTCATTTTCAACCCCTCCATTTTTATATGATTTGGACACGTTGAGTTATGGGGCAGCAAGTGAGGAGATTGCCCGAACTATCACTCATTGGACAAATGACGACTTATCGATAAAAGATTTCTATGAAAATATATTAGTTGGCTATCGCGACTTGTCTCAGGACGAGATTGATGTTATCCCCCGCGTTGCCGTTGCAATTTGTTTAAGACAATTTGCTGAAATAACTCAAAACGGTGACAAATACAATGACGCTCGTGGATTTCTCGAGCTTGAAAAGAAATTAAAAAGCCTGTTTTGCTGCTAATTTTTTAGTCTTAAATTCTAACTCCGCATGCCTACATATTGTGTCCTTTTTGGTGATTCTACACCTTGACATGGCCTTACAATACCATTATTATGGTGATAAATGGCATTTTTGGGTGAATATTTGGTTTCGTTTACGGGGGTAGGACGACTTGTCATCCCAAAAAAAATACGAGAGGGGTTGAGGGGTGCAGCGTCGTTTACTCTAAGCAAAGGATTTGACGGCTGTTTGTCAGGATACACCGACAAAGATTGGCAATCGGCAACCAGGGAGTTATTACAAGAGACAGGGGTTTCAGGAAAACGAATGGACTTGCGCCGAAGGGTTTTTTCGAGCGCAATTGAGATCGAAATTGATACTCAAGGAAGAACAATAATACCGCTCAATTTACTTGAATTTGCCGGTATGAAAGGTACAAAGCAGGCGATCGTAATTGGGGTCGGAAACCATTTTGAAATTTGGCAAAAAAATAAGTGGGAGAAATATCAGCAAACCATTGAAGAAAACATTAGTCGGGAAAAAGATACGTGATGCACACACCAGTACTTTTACAGGAAACGATTGATGCGCTAGTTATTAAACCAGGAAGAAAATACATTGATTGTACATTTGGGTCAGGCGGACACTCGTTTGAGATTGCACGCTTAGGAGGAGACGTTTTGGCTCTCGATTATGACAAGACAGCAGTTGAAAAGGGCAAGGCGGAAGCAAAAAGACGAAACATACTATTAGTTTATGGAAATTATGCCAATATTGAAAAAATTGCAAAAGTTAATAACTACATTGCTTGTGCGGGGATTTTATTCGATTTGGGTCTATCAATGGAACAGCTTGAGGGGGATCGGGGATTTTCCTATAAAAAAGAAGATGCTTTCCTCGATATGAGGCTGAGCGAAGAAATTGATATCACAGCTTACGACATAGTTAAAAGTTATAGTGAAAATGAGTTATATGAAGCACTTGTTAAAGGCGCTGAGGAGCTCAATTCTTGGGCAATTGTTCAGTCTATTGTCCGCGCCCGTCGTATAAACCCAATAAAAACAGTAGGAGATTTGAATAGGATAGTTAAAAATGGGACGAGCCTATCAGGTCAAAGACTGGAAAAAGTATTAAGAAAGGTTTATCAGGCTCTGTTCATTTGTGTAAATAATGAATTTGAAAATTTGAAAAATGGGCTGAATGGAGCATTTAAATGTTTAGGCAGTAGGGGAATTATAGCTGTGATTAGCTTTCATTCGGGCCAAGAAAGAATAATAAAGCGGTTTGCTAAAGACAAAAGACTAAAAATGAAAGTTATAAGAAAAAAGGGTGATGAAGCTAGAAAATTTGAGCGTTCGGCGACCCTTAGAATACTTAAAAAAATATGAGGAAAATTGAAATTAATAAGAAACTATCACTGATTGTGCTGATATTCAGTTTAATGACTATTAATATTATTATGTTTGCCCGCACTGTTAGCGTTTCTGACTCAATAGTTAAAATAGAGGTAGAAACCCAGAGACTTAAGATTGAAAATCAGCAACTTAAGCAAAAATTGTTTTTACTAAGTTCCTTAACACGAATTGATAAGGTTGCTGATTATCTGGGTTTCACCCAAGGTCCCCAGGTTCTTGAACTTGATCCCCTAAAGTATGTTGCAGTAAGATAAACTGTTAATATGCGCAATATTCAATTGTTTTTTTGGAGTTTTATCATTCTATTGATAATAATAATTGGCAAGTTGGGGTTAATTCAACTATTTTCTTCAGATGATTATGCAAGCAATATCTATCTTCAAACGGAAAGAATTGCTCCAAAAAGAGGTGAAATTTTTGATAGACACGCCGATCCGTTAGTTTTAAATAAAACTTATTATAAGCTCATAGCAAATCCCAGAAGTATTAAAAATAAACACGAAGTCATCGCTAAGCTCAATTCATTATTAAGTATTGGCCAATCAACTCTTGAGGCAAAACTCCTAAATAACAGACAATGGGTTCCAGTTGCCGGCGGTCTTGACTTAAGTAAAAAAAGAAATATCGAAAAATTAAAAATTCAAGGATTACTCTTTGAAGAGGAGGAAAGACGTTTCTACCCCGAATCCTCAACATCTGCCCACCTGCTTGGCTTTGTCGGAAAAGATGAAAGAGCTTCAGACATTGGATATTTTGGAATTGAGGGATATTTTAATAAGGATTTAAGCGGGTTACCCGGATTGATTAAAACAGAACGCGATGTTTTTGGAAAACCAATTTTTGTTGGAGTGCAAGAAGTTGTTAAGGGCGAGAATGGACGAGACTTATATTTAACAATTGATAAAACAGTCCAAATTTTAGTCAAGAAACACCTAAAAACTGCTGTTGAAAAATATCAAGCAGAGTCAGGGTGCGCAGTTGTTTTGGAGCCTTACTCAGGAGCGGTTATCGCCATTAGTTGTTTACCTGATTATGACCCGGAAAACTACTCTAAGTTTTCTGCCGATTTATTTATAAACACGGCTGTCTCAGTTTCGTTTGAACCTGGCAGTATTTTTAAACCTCTTATTATGGCAGCAGCTCTCAATGAAAAAAAGGTCAAGCCGTCAACAAAAATAAATGAGACCGGTCCTGTTGCAATAGGTTCATATACAATAGCAAACTGGGACAGCAAATATAAAGGAGTTTTGACGATGGAAGATGTCATTAAATACTCGTCAAATATCGGCATGGTGAAAGTAGCCTCTCGCATGAAAAAGGAAACAATCCAAAAATATCTTAAAAATTATGGTTTTGGGGAAAAAACAGGTATTGATTTACAGGGAGAAGCCAGTGGACTAGTTAAAAACGAGAAATCATGGTACCCAATTGACAGCGCAACTGTGGCATTTGGTCAGGGAATTGCCGTGACTCCAATCCAAATGATTAGGGCTTTTGCGTCTCTTGTTAATGGTGGTTGGATGGTTAAACCTTATACGGTGATGGAGATAAAATCCGACAGCCAAAAAAAGTTGATTAAATCACAGAGAATCAAACGTGTAATTAGTGAAAAAACATCACGACAAATCAAAAAAATGCTGGCTGCAGCTATCGAACACGGTGAGGTTAAGTGGAAAATTCCCAAAGGATACACCTTTGGTGGCAAGACTGGAACGGCCCAAATCCCAGTTGAAGGACATTATGACCCGACAAAGACAATCGCATCTTTTGTCGGGTTTGTACCGCTTAATAAACCTCGATTTATTGCTCTTATTGCGTTAAAAAAACCAACCACGTCTCAATGGGGATCAGAGACTGCTGCGCCGGTATTTTTTGATATAGCCCGTGAGCTTCTAGTATACTATAGTATGCCACCCGATAAATAACATGAACTTTCTTAAAAGAATTTTCCATATATTTGAAGGAATTTTAGCTGAGATTATTTTCGGATTTCCGTCGAAAAGGATTAAGATTATTGGTGTAACTGGGACCGACGGGAAGACCACTACCTCACATCTAATTTATCACATTTTAAAATCCTGCGATCATAAGCCTTCAATGATTTCATCAATTTATGCAGATACAGGTGACACAACATATGATACTGGATTTCACACAACAACCCCCCGGCCGATAGCAGTCAGGAAATTTTTAAAGGCAGCAGTTCAGTCCAGATGTGATTACTTTATCCTTGAGACAACTTCTCATGCTCTCTCACAAGGGAGAGTTTGGGGAATACCATATCAGGCTGGAGTGATAACAAATGTTACTCATGAGCATCAGCTTCACCATAAGTCATTTGACAACTACTTAAGGTCAAAAGTAAAGCTTCTAATAAAATCTAAAAATGCATATGTAAATAAAGATATGCAGGCATATAAAAGCGTTCGAGATGAACTAAAAAAACGTCAAAAGAGCTTTTTTACATATACAACTAAATCGGTTGGCGCCGATTTTACTTGGCCAAAGGATTTAATAACCCATCTTAATGGAGAGTATAATCGTCAAAATGTTATGGCAGCCTACTCGGTTGTGTCTGATATTGGAGTAACTGATGCAGAGTTTATCAAGGCTCTTAAAAGTTTTAAGCTACCTCAAGGCAGATTTGATGTTGTTTATAACAAAAGTTTCACTGTTATTATTGACTTTGCTCACACCCCAAACTCAGTTAATCAAATTTTATCAGCCGTGCGTGAAAATTATTATAAAAAAGGAAAATCAATAATCCATGTTTTTGGTTCGGCCTCGGAACGAGACGATTCAAAGAGGCCATTGATGGGAAGAGAATCGGCGCGTTTATCTGACAAAATTATTTTAACCGAAGAAGACAGACGGCGCGAGGATATAAGTAAAATATTTAGTGAGATAGAAAAGGGAATATTAAAAGAAAAATTTACTTATCTTAATGATGAAGAATTTAGTAAAACAAGCAAGAAGAAAATCTACACAAAAGTACCAAATAGGTATGATGCCATCTCTCTTGGAATATCTGTGTTAAAACCGGGTGATATCTTTATTACAACCGGAAAAAGCCATGAAAAAAGTCTTAATAGAGACGGAGTTGAGGAGCCGTGGGACGAATACGATGCAGTACGCATGGCGTTAAAAAAATACTTTTCAATCAATCTATGACTCTTTATCAAGCAAAAACAGTTTATCTTATTGGCATAAGAGGCGTTGGCATGGCAGCTTTGGCGTGTGTCTTGCAGGATATGGGGAAAAACATATTGGGCTCTGACGTAGTTTCAAGTCATAACACTCCAACAGATCTTCTGTTAAAAAAAAGAGATATAAAGGTTTTTGAAGAGTTTGACGAAAAGCATATTAACAACTCAGTCGATTTTGTTGTTACTCCGACCCTTTTTAACGGACCGGATAATATTGAAGCTAAACAGGCTTATAAACTCAATGTTGACAGCGCAACATACGCTAAGGCTGTTGGAATTGTTATGAACTGGTCAACGACGCGTATCGCGGTTTGTGGCTCACATGGTAAGACGACAACAACGGCTCTGATTGCAAACGTTTTTAATGACTTGAAACTTAAATCAACTTACATTGTTGGAGCCTCTGAGTTTAATAACGGAATTTCGGGTGGAGGATCAACAGGAGAAGATTTTTGTGTTGTCGAGGCTGATGAATATGTGACCAGTGTTGGCTTTAACAACATGTCAAAGTTTTTATATCAAAATCCGTCCCACATCCTATGCACCAATATTGACTTTGACCATCCTGACGTATTCTCATCTCTTAAAGAGGTTAGACTGAGCTTCGAAACTTTTTTCGAGGAAAATATCAAAGATACTGAAAAGAATCTTTTTTATTGCGTTGACAATCAAGCTCTTAATGAGGTTGTTAAAGAAAATAATTTAGAAGGGATTTCGTTTGGATTAAGTGATAAAGCAGAATATCAGGCAAGAAATATTGAAATTATTGATGGTCAATTCAAATTTGATGTGTATCGCAGAAACTTGTCGCTTACCTCAATTAAAATGCTCCTTAAAGGAGACCATAATATTTCAAATATGACAGGAGTTGTTGCTTTAACCCATACTTTGGGACTGGATATAGACAAAGTTTCTGTGAGTTTGAGTCAATTTTCCCCGGCGCAACGGCGCCTGCAGAAGCTTTATGAAAATAAAGTAACTTATTATGACGACTATGCTCACCATCCAACAGAAATTAAATCAAGCTTAATTGCGCTTAAAAACCTTTATCCTGAAAAAAAAATAATTGTGATTTTTGAGCCTCACACAATTGCAAGAACTTATGCTCTAAAATACGAGTTTGTTGAATCGCTAAAATATGCTGATTATGTATTTATCCTCCCAATATATACATCTGTCAGGGAAAAACAGGACAATATTAAAATTACATCTGAAGATCTTGTTAATTTGAGTAAAAAAAAGGGTGTAGGTAACCTTGAATTTGTCGAATCTGAGGACGTTATTGATAAATTATTAAATGAAATTAGACCAAAAGACTTAGTTGTGACTATGGGCGCAGGAGACAAAGTTTATTTTTTGCGCGACACGCTTATTAAAACGTTTAAAGAAAATAACTTCTAAAATATGAAACACTTATCTAATATTTCACTAAAAGACCATAATACGCTTAAAATAAATGCGTCCTGCAGTAATTTCTATGTCATTGAAAATAAGAATGACTTATCAGAGATGATAAAAATAAACTTAGGTGGTAGCCGTCATGTTCTTGGGGCAGGGGCAAATGTTCTTTTTAAATCTGACTTTAAAGGAACAATACTTCAGATTGTAATGAATAAAATCTCAGTTCTTAAAGAAAGTACCAAGCACGTTGAGGTTGAGGCTGACGCCGGGGTTGTATGGAATGATCTGGTTGAATGGTCGGTTAATAATAATTTAGGTGGAATTGAAAATATGACATCTATTCCGGGGCTGGTTGGGGCTGCTGCAGTTGGAAATATCGCAGCTTACGGACAAAATATCTCTGATGTTTGTGTGGGATTGACTGCATATGAATTTGAAACGGGTAGGTTCAAGAATTTTAGCAGCCAAGAGTGTGGGTTTTCCTATCGTGAGAGTATTTTTAAAAACGAGCTAAATGATAAATATTTAATTTTGTCAGTAATAGTTAGATTTAATAAAAACCCAGAAATTAACAGTGAATATTGGTCTAAAAAACATGGAAGTGTAGGCGACGTTTTAAAAGATAATGGCAAACCGCCCTATACTTTGCGGAATGTGGTTGATGCAATAATTAAAATCAGGAGATCAAAATTTCCTGATATGAATGAATTTGGAACAGCTGGCAGTTTCTTCAAAAATCCTCTGGTATCCAAAGGCGAACTTGAGAGTATTAGAAAACTAGTTCCGAATGTTCAGTATTACCCTGTTGAAGCACTTCATTATGTTGATAACTTACTTTCTGTAGATAGCGATTTCGTGAAAATTGCTGCTGGGGACATACTCGACAATGGCATGGGGTATAAAGGCAAGTGGTCCGGCAATGTTGGGCTATATAAAAATCATGCGCTTGTTCTAGTGACTAATGGAGAGGCAACTGGGGAAGAAGTTGATGAATTTGCAAAAAAGGTGAGTGAGGACTTTTATAAATTTTGTAGCGTAAACTTAGAAAGAGAAGTCGTAACAATTTAATATGGAAGATGCGTTTATAGTACAAGGAGGCCAGCCACTGAAAGGCGAAATTGAACTATCGGGTGCCAAAAATGTTGCTCTGAAAGTGTTAATTGCAGCGCTTCTTTTTGACCGCCAGGTAACATTTTCAAATATTCCTGAAATTGCAGATGTTAAAGAGTTGCTTCGTCTTTTATCTCTTCTTGGGGCTGATGTTAAACAAGAAAAAAATATTGTCTCAATTGACCCAACCAAATTAAATAAATGGGAAGTTGACTTGCTCCATGGCTCCAAAATTAGAGTAAGTTTCATGTTGTTTGCTCCACTACTTTATCGCTTTAAAGAAGCGATAATTCCCAATCCAGGCGGGTGTCGTCTTGGCGCTCGGCCAATTGATAGACACGTTGATAGCCTCAAAAGTTTTGGTGTTGATATTAACTATAATCCTGATACCGGATTTTATAAAGCAACGCTGCCCACGGGTAAATTTAGGGGTTCAAAATTCCATTTTGAAAAGTCAACACATACTGGAACTGAGCTGGCGGTTTTGACTGCTGTAATGGCACAAGGAGAGAGTGTAATTGAGAATGCTGCTCAAGAACCTGAGGTTGATGATCTTATCCAATTTTTGAATCAGAACGGAGCCAAAATTAGACGTGCCAATAGCAACATTTATATTGAAGGTGTGGATAGCCTAGTTCAAAAAGATAAGCCATATCACATAATGTATGACGAGCTTGAAGCAGCAACCTATGGTGTCTTTGCACTTGCAACAAAAGGTGATATTACAATTAAACATACTAAGCGAAAACACTTGAAATATTTTATTGAAAAAGTGATGCAAGCAGGAGGAGGAATAGAATATCTTAACGGGGGAATCAGATTTTTTTACAAAGAACCGCTTAAAAAGACTGATGTAATAACTGTTCCCTACCCGGGATTTAGAACTGACTGGCAGGCCCAATGGGCGCTTCTTATGACTCAAGCTGAAGGTGAGTCCACTATTCACGAAACAATCTTTGAAAATAAATTTGGTTATGTTAACGAGCTTAAAAAAGTTGGGGCGAAAATAGAATTCTTCCAACCAAATATGTCAAACATTGACAAAATATATCAATTTTCGCTTCCCGAGGATCACTCTTCATTGATGCAGGCAATAAAAGTATCTGGCCCAACAAAACTTCACAACGGTGTTTTAGTGGTTCGCGATATCAGAGCTGGGGCAACGGTTTTGATTGCTTCGTGCATGGCTAGGGGAGAATCGGTGATTCAGGGAGCATCAATAATAGATCGGGGATATGAACGAATTGAAAATAAGCTAATCATGCTTGGCGCAAAAATCAAAAGAGTTTAAGCTATACTAACTTATATGCATGCCATAAAACAATACGCCTCCTCCTTCGTGTTTGCCTATGAAGGACTACGTTGGGCATTTATGCATCATGCTAATTACCGAATACACGCGCTTTTGTCTGTTGCAGCTCTTGTTGCATCTGTCATGCTTCAGATATCGAATGTTGAATGGTTGTTTATTATTATAACGATTACTTTAGGATTTGTAATTGAGAGTATTAACACGGCGGTTGAGGTAACATGTGACGCAATTGATCAAAATTGGCGGGAAGATATTAAAATAGCAAAGGATGTTTCTGCTGCTGCAATGTTAATATATTCAATTGGGGCGGTTGTGATTGCGATCATTATTTTTATTCCTAAATTAGGGTACATTTGAGTTTATGTATTTATACTTTTTTGTTTTAATAACTTCAATTCTTGTTAATTTTGTAACGATTATTCCTTTTATTAATCTCCTATACAATCTTAAATTTAGGAGAGCAAACCAGGTAACACGTGATGCGTTCAACAAATTAACTCCCATTTTTGACAAATTTCATCGCAATAAGGCGGGGACACCGGTTGGAGGAGGACTTCTGATTATTGTAAACACAGTTTTTTTGTTTGCGTTGAGTATTTTACTTTTTAAACTCTCTGATTTCCAATTCTTTACTAACTACCCGTCTGTTGTGACTGAAATTAAGATTCTATTATTTACTTTTGTTTCCTTTTCATTCTTAGGTTTATATGACGATCTTAAGAAGATTTTTTTCTGGCGTGACGACAATTTTTTTGGGTTAAGACTAAAACATAAATTTATTTTAGAGACGGTTTTAGGACTATCCATCGGGTACTGGATGTATAAGGAACTCAATATTGATCTTATTAATGTTCCTTTTTTAGACGTGTTTCATTTGTCCTGGCTTTATATACCTTTTGCTGCGTTCGTGATTGTCTCATTTGCAAACGCTGTTAATATCACTGATGGGCTTGATGGCTTGTCATCAGGCGTGCTAGTAATTACCCTGTTTGCCTTTTGGTCAATCTCAGTTTCAACTCTTGATACGCCGTTGTCAATTTTTATTGCCTGTTGGTTGGGCGGGCTGATAACATTTTTATATTTTAATATTTACCCGGCTCGTATTTTTTTAGGAGATACAGGAGCGCTCTCTTTTGGGGCAACATTTGCGGTTATTGGCTTACTCCTTGGTAAAGTTTTTGCGCTTCCAATAATCGGGGGGGTATTCTTTTTTGAAATTATCTCATCAGCGGTTCAATTATTTTCCAAAAAATATCGAGGAAAGAAAATTTTCCCGGTGGCTCCAATCCATCTTTACTTACAACATTTGGGTTGGCCCGAACCAAAAATTGTCATGAGAGCCTGGATTTTCTCAATATTATTTGCGATTTTTGGACTAATGATTGCGTTTATCAATACCCCTCACTAAGCCACGTATTGACCAGCACTGCTTTAGTTAGCGTCATTACAGCCTCAGCGGTTCTTCTACGCTAGTCTGGTTTTCTGTATACTATATTTATGGATAAAAAAGCCCATGCGTTTGAGTTTGTGAGCTTTAACTTGAATGCGAGCGAGCATAAAGCAGAATTTCTTTTTAGAGTTCATTTTAATGATAGCACTTTTGAAGATTTTATGGAGGCCCTCACGTTCCCCAAAAGTGTATTAAGTGATGTTTCTGATAATAGAACGGTAAACAGGATGCTCTCTGACGTGCATCTTGCATTGGGATTTTCTTATTACAAGATGTACTGCCCAAAGGATATGATTGTCTCAACGAATAAATTAAATCAAGTTGAGGCAAAGTTTTGGACCACGGTATATACCAAAGGGTTGGGACAATTTTTCTACGAAAATAAAATTGACTTTAAAGGATTGATTAATTTCCCCGTCTTCCCTGAAGCTTGTAAAGATAAGCCAGCTTCTATAACTCTTAATCACAACAAAGTTTTAGTGGCGTTTGGAGGAGGCAAGGACTCACTTTTAACCCACCGTTATTTGAGCAAGGACGCAAGTTTTGCCATAGCTGAGTACTCTCTGAAGCGAAGTGAAGCGCTTGACTACATTGCTAACAAAAATAACCTTAACCATCTCGTTGTTGAAAGGTCGCCCGATCCAAAACTATTTGAGTATTCAAAAAGGGAGACAGTACTGAATGGGCACGTTCCAATAACCGTCATAAATTCGTTTGTTGGGATTTTGACTGCTATGCTTTGTGGTTACGGAACGATTATTTTTTCCAACGAAGCAAGTTCTAATTACGGCAATGCTCAATATTTGGGCGCTGTAATTAATCATCAATGGGGTAAAACCAGTGAGTTTGAAAGAATGTTTCAAGATCATATAAAAAATTCTCTGAACGTTGATATAGAATATTTCTCTCTGATCAGACCACTTCATGAAATTGAGATTATGAGACGGTTTGTAGAGGAACAAATAGACCTGTCTTCTTTTACAAGTTGCAATCGAAACTTTAAATTTACTTCAACACTGGACATGAACAATCTCTGGTGTGGGCTGTGCCCCAAGTGTGTTTTTACGTTCTTATTATTGTCGGCATTCACATCTAAAGAAAAACTTGTTTCAATTTTTAAAAAAAATCTATATTCTGATCCCAGCCTTATCCAACTTTTTAAGGATATTTTAGGTATTGGGGCAATGAAGCCGTTTGAATGCGTTGGAACCCCTGAGGAGACGATAGTTGCCATGAATATGGCATATAAGAAACAAGAATATAGAGATGATGTCATCATGAAAATGTTTGAGAGTGAGATCATAAGTAAAAATCCTGATATCAAAAAACTTGAGAAAAAGGTTTTTGCATACGGTGATGACAGTTTAATTTCGGCAAGATTCAAAAAGCTACTTTCATGACAATAGAAGGACTTAAGAAATATAGGAAAGTTCTAATATTAGGATACGGCATTGAAGGAAAATCCACAGAGCGATTTTTTAAGAAATTTTTGTCACAAATCGAAATTATTGTAGCCGATCAAAAGGACGGACCCAATTATTTATCACGCCAGGATGAGGCTGACCTTGTTATTAAATCCCCGGGGGTTAAGAAAAATTTAGTTTACAAGCCCTACACCACGCCGACAAATATTTTTTTTGCCAACGCAAAAATGAAAATTATTGGAATAACCGGGACAAAAGGGAAAAGCACGTTAGCTTCGCTTATTCATGCAATTTTAAACGCATCTGGCAGTAAAAATTATCTGCTTGGCAATATTGGCAATCCAATGCTGGACGCACTAACTAACGGATATGATCAAGATGCCATTGCTGTTGTTGAGCTTTCAAGTTATCAACTTGATGATATGAAATATAGTCCTCACATTGCCTGCTTTTTAAATATTTATCCCGAGACACATAACCACAAAAGTTATGATGACTACTTTCAGGCGAAATCTCACATTACCCTTTTTCAAAAAGAGAACGATTTTTTTGTTTATAATCCCAAATTTCCCCAAATTGAGAATCTTACAAAACGAACTCTAGCAAAAAAAGTACCCATTGATTTATCATCAATTCTTCAGTTTTCAAATTCAGCTCTATCTGGACCACACAATCTTGAAACTGTTGCCTCAGCAGTTGCAATTGCCAATATTTTAAATATTAAAGAAGAAGAAATTGAAATAGCTATTTCAAACTATCAAGCGTTACCTCATCGGATGAATTATGTAGGTAAGTTCAAGGAAATTGAATTCTACAATGACTCATCCGCAAACAATCCGGCTGCGACTATGGGCGCGCTTGTTGCATTGTCACCGGTCCACACGCTTCTTCTGGGAGGGCAGGATCGGGGGTTTGATTTTAAACCGGTTGTTGATAAGTTAAATCAATGCGGGGTTAAATCGTTAGTTTTATTCCCCGACACCGATGCAAAAATTATTAATTTAATAATACAAAATGAATATAAAGATATCAAAATGCTTGAAACTGACTCAATGAAAGAGGCGGTAGATTTTATATTCAAACAAACCTCCATTGGCGAGAAATGTTTGTTAAGCCCCGGAGCGCCGAGCTACCTGATGTACGAAAACTTTTCGGCAAGAGGGGATGACTTTGTTAATAAAGTGAAGAACTATGAAAAAAAGAAAAATACTTAAATCAACTATCTCGTTTGTCTCAAATCGCCTATCAAGAACGTTGTTTATTATGCCAATTGTTTTAACAATTGCCGGTTTATTTTTTATCTTTGAGGCTTCGTCAGTCTCAGCTTTTAGACAGTTAGGTGACAGTTTTTATTTTCTAAAACGCCAGTTAGTTTTCTTTGTTGTTGGAATCGGGTTAATGGTTTTTTTTTCAAAATTAAATTACAAAAAACTCTATAATCTGGCTATTCCGGCGCTATTTATTTCAATTGTATCCCTAATTTTAGTTATTATTCCCCACATAACCGATCCGGTGTCCGGCGCAAGACGGTGGATCTCAATTGCCGGATTCACTTTCCAGCCAAGCGAGTTTACTAAGCTGGCGATGATTCTTTATCTGTCATCATGGTTTGTCAAAAAAGAACGAGAGCGGTTTATCTCTTTTGCTGCGCTGATGATTTTTATTATTTTGCTTATCATGGGACAGCCTGATTTGGGAACAGCCACAATAATCGTATTGCTCTCAGTATGCATGTACATTCTCTCAGGAGAGGACATGAAATATTTATTTGCCTCAGTTCCGTTTGGAATAGCAGGGTTGTTTTTTCTGATCAAAACATCCGAGTACCGTACTAAGCGTTTTCTAACATTTCTTAATCCAAATCTTGATATACAAGGAATCAGTTATCACTTAAATCAAATCTTAATTTCTTTATCAGCCGGAGGACTTGTCGGGAGAGGATTTTCAGAGTCTCGTCAAAAATACCAATTCTTACCCGAAGCCCACACCGATTCGATCTTTGCGATAATTGGTGAGGAGGCGGGATTTATTGGCGGAGTCACGGTGATAATTGCCTACATGTATCTTCTTTATCTTTTATACAAAGTTGTCCGTGCTTGTCCAGACCGGTTTGGCCAACTACTGTCTGCAGCTGTATTTGCTCTTCTGGCGCTTCAAGTTGCAATTAACTTGTCCGGCATGGTGAACCTTTTACCCTTAACAGGCGTTCCATTGCCATTCATTTCATATGGAGGATCTAATCTACTGGTGATGTATATACTTATGGGGGTGGCAATTAATATTGGAAGACGAAATAATCTATGAAAATTCTCATTACGGGCGGACATATTACCCCGGCCCTTTCAGTTTATGATGAATGTAAAAAAAGAGGGATTAATGTTGTTTTTGTGGGAAGACAATTCTCGTATGACAAATCAACACAAACAATGGAGGCAAAAATGCTGGAAGAAAGAAATATCAAGTTAATTCATCTTGATGCCGGGCGATTAACAAGAATTTTAAACATTCAGAGTGTGAGGCACTTTTTAAAAATTCCAAAAGGTTATTTCCAAGCTGTTAATATTCTTAAAAAGGAGCGACCTGACGCGATTTTATCTTTTGGGGGATATATTGGTCTTCCAATCTCAATTGCGGGGAAGCTACTTAGTATTCCTATTTTTACCCATGAGCAGGTTATGGCGCCGGGGTTGACAAATCGCCTAATATCACAATTTGCAAGTAAAGTTTTTGTGTCATTTGGAGAGTCTGTCAAATATTTTCCGAAACATAAAGTAATTTTAACGGGGAATCCAATAAGACAAGCCATTCTAAAAGGCAAAAGTAAAACACTTAATATTGGCAACAATAAGCCGGTTATATTTGTAACAGGAGGCAGTCTTGGGGCTCATGAATTAAATCGCCACGTTGAGGCAATTATGCCTAAATTGACCAAAAAATTTCTTGTTGTCCATCAAACGGGCAATGTGGCCGAATTTCACGATTTTGAACGCCTGAAAAAATTGGAAAACGAAAATTATTTCGTGTTTGATCATTTATTAGATGATGACTTTGGATATATGATGAGGCGAGCTGACGTAATTGTTTCCCGATCGGGAGCCAATACGGTTTTTGAACTTCTTGCTCTTTCCAAAATTGCCGTTCTTGTCCCCTTACCTTTTTCCAGCTTTGCCGAGCAGGAAGAACACGCAAGGCTGCTTGAGGACAGCGGGGTCGCCAAGATTTTTTATCAAATCCATAAAAGCGAAGAACTTTTTGAGACAATTCAGTTTGTCTATAATCATCGACAAGAAATGGAGATCAATTTTAATAGTCTTTCACACTACGTTCACCTTGATGCTGCAAAAAGGATTGTTGATGAATTAGTATGATTAAAAAAATTCTTCTTAGGATAGCTAAATTTGGCTCAATAATTTTTCTTTCTGTGGTGCTGTCAATAGGAGTCTTGTTGGCCTTTGACTATTTTCGTATAAAAACAGTGTCTTTAAACGGCGCGACTTCATTAAACAATCTTTCGAGCGTATATCGACAAGTAATATTTCTGGTTAATAGTGACAAGTTACAGGAAAAGTTACTTCAAAAAAATCCATCATTTATGTCAATTCATATTGAAAAAAAACTACCTCATACCATAATAATTACCGCCATTAAAACAAAACCCATTGCTCAACTTCAAGTTTATGACGGCTGGTATCTGCTGTCTCCTACGGCGGTTGTTATCACTAAAAAAAGGTCAAAAACTAGTGTGCTTGCTACAATGAGCTATTTTACAAAGTATCCATTTGAAGCATACAATGTTGGAGAAAAGCTCGATGCCAAAGAAATTCAATACGCAACTTATTTCTTGGATAGAATTGGAACGATAAAGAATCTAAAGGTTGACACGATTGCTATTAACTATCTTTTTATGATAGTATTTAAAAGTGAGGATAGAGAGATTTGGTTGACAACGAAAAAAAATAAGGAAGAGCAGTTCGGTACGTTAAAGACAATTCTGAGATATTTTAATAAAACTGGCGCAAAATTTAAAAAAATCGACTTAAGATTTACAAAACCGTTAGTTACGTTGGAATGAACCTAAGGTTCCAATTGGGTGCAGTACGAGAAAGAAGCGAGGAACGAGTAAGACGTACTTATGATGGTACGTAGTCGAGTACCACAGCTTCTAACGAAGTAATGCGCTAAGTGGGAAAATTGTAACAATAAAAGATGAAAGATGAGATTATAACTGGCATAGACATCGGTTCCAGCAAAATTGCGGTTTTAGTTGCTAAATTATCCCCCGATGAGCAAGTCCCAAGGGTTTTGGGATTTTCAAGTGTCGACTCTCATGGAGTTAAAAGAGGGCAAATTGTTGATATTAATCGGGTAGTGCGGGTTGTTGAAAACGCCGTTGAAGCAGCAGAGCGGATGGCTGGTGCCAAAATTCAATCAAGTTACGTTTCGATTGGAGGACCTCATATTCAATCGTTGAACTCTCAAGGAGTAGTGGCTGTGTCTAACCCAAATACGGAAATAACCGGAGAGGATGTTTTGAGAGTCATTGATGCAGCAAAGGCAATATCGCTATCTTCAACCAGAGAAATTATTGAGGTAACACCCAGAGAGTTTATTGTCGACGGACAAGATGGAATAAATAACCCGGTTGGGATGAGTGGTGTTAGACTTGAAGTAAACACCCATATCATTACTGCAAGTTTGACAAATCTTCGCAATGTTGATAGATGTTTATCTGACTTAGGAATTAAAACTAATGGATATATCTTTTCCGGTATGGCCTCGTCCCTGTCTTCAGTCACTGATACCGAAAAAGAACTTGGGATTGCGGTTGTTGATATTGGAGGAGGTAAGATTGATATTTGTATTTATACTGACGGTGCCCTGTCATATTCCTCATCTGTTCCATTTGGGGCGCGTCACATTACCAACGATATTGCCGTTGGTCTAAGGATTTCACTCGATAGCGCTGAAAAAGTTAAACTATTTTTGTCAAGTAAAGATGTAAAGAAACAATTGACCGAGGAACATGTAGGCAAAACAAGCAAAGATGACATTGATGTTTCAAAACTAGGGTTGACGGAGGATATCACAAAAGTTTCATATAAGACAGTTGTTGAAGGGATAATCAGACCTCGTCTCGAGGAGATATTTGAAGAAATATTATCGCATATTGAAAGAAGCGGGTTTGTAACCGCAATTCCGTCAGGTCTTGTCTTGGTTGGGGGTGGAGCTCTAACTGTAGGGACAGTTGAAGCAGCAAAAAGAATTGTTGGAGTACCTGCCAGAATTGGAGTTCCGGGGAATATGACCGGGTTGATTGATGAGGTTATATACCCTCAATACTCATGTGTCGCCGGGCTTTTATTGTATTCACAACATGACGAGTCACAACGTCAGGGACTTGATTTTAAAGATTTTGATAAAATACTACGTAATTTTTCGTTAACAAAATCATATAAGAAAATAACCGATTTATTTAAATCATTTATCCCATAATGTTAATAAAGCCACTGGCAGGACAACCAGCAAAAATCAAAGTTGTTGGAATTGGCGGAGGAGGAGGTAATGCCATATCAACAATGATCGACGAGGACGACATTGTTGGTGTTGAATTTATTGCTCTGAATACCGATGCTCAAGCACTTTTGAACAACAAAGCCGATGTAAAAGTCCAAATAGGCGAAAATCTTACTAAGGGTCTAGGATCGGGTGGCGACCCGCAAATAGGACTTGAAGCAGCAGAGGAGTCGAGAGAAAAAATTAAGGAATACCTCGAAGGAGCTGATATGATCTTCATTGCAGCTGGTGAAGGCGGAGGGACAGGAACTGGAGCAGCGCCTATCATTGCTGAAATTGGCAAGGAAGTAGGATCGCTGACTGTTGCTGTGGTCACGAAGCCGTTTATTTTTGAAGGAAGCAGACGAAAAATTGTTGCTGAGGAAGGCACGGACAAGCTAAAGGAAAAAGTTGACACTCTGATTGTTATCCCCAACCAGAGAGTTCTTGAAATTATTGATACAAAAGCTTCAATTATAGAAGCTTTTAGACGAGTGAACTCAGTTCTTCATCAGGGAGTTAAAGGGATTGCCGAACTCATCACCGTCCCGGGATTAATTAATGTTGATTTTGCTGACGTTCGGTCAATTATGGTAAATGCCGGCACTGCTTTAATGGGAATTGGAATTGGCACTGGCGAGAAGCGCACAATAACTGCAATTAAACAGGCAATCTCGTCTCCCCTTCTGGAAACTTCAATAGAAGGGGCTAAGGGAGTGTTATTTAATATCATTGGAGGGCCGGATATGACAATGAATGAGGTCGACGAGGCTGCATCAATAATCTCTAAAGCAGCCGACCCGGATGCTGACATTATATTTGGAGCGGTGGTTGATGAGAAGATGATGGATCAGGTAAAAATTATTGTTGTTGCCACAAAGTTTGATGAACATCGTCTAAGGCTGACCAGACTTTCATCAAGAAATCTGAAAGAACATGAAGAAGAAAAATCGACAACGGGTTTTGTCATTGGAGAGGATGAAGTCAAAGAGGCCAATAAAACTTTTAATGAGGATGACTCGACTGATGACGAATTTGATATTCCCGCATTTCTTCGCAAGAAATAATTGACAGCCTTGAGTTATAATACTTAAATTATGTTGAAGCCGCTTCCTAAATCCCCCCACTTTCCCTCTCTTGAAGAGGAAGTTCTTAAATATTGGAAAAAAAATAAGATTTTTGAGGAATCTGTTAGCTCTCGTCCTAAGAACAAACGTTGGACGTTTCTTGACGGCCCTCCTTTTGTTACCGGCATGCCCCACTACGGACATCTACTGGGAAGTATTCATAAAGACGTTTTTGGACGGTACTTTACCATGAAGGGATATCGTGTGAGACGTGTTTGGGGATGGGATGGTCACGGGCTGCCTATTGAAAATAAGGTTGAGAACAAACTTCAAATAAAAAGGAAAAAGGATATTGAGGAAAAAGTTGGTGTTAAAAAATTCATTGAAGAGTGTAAAAAATATGTTAATAAGATTTCAGGCGAGTGGGAATGGTATGTTGACCACATCGGTCGGTGGGTTGACTTTAAGAATGCCTATAAAACTTGGGATCGAGATTACATGGAATCAGTCATGTGGGTGTTTAAGCAGATGTATGATAAAGGATATATCTACAAAGGACTTCGTGTTTTGCTCTATTGTCCCCATTGTTCAACACCTATTTCAAATTTTGAAGTGGCAATGGATAATGATAACTATCGTGATGTAGTTAACGTCTCAACAACATATAAATACAAAGTTAAGGACGAAAAAAATACTTATCTTCTTGCTTGGTCAACAACTCCTTGGACAAAACTTGTTACTACGGCCCTTGCTATCAACCCAAAATTGATATACATCAAAGTCAAACAAAAACACGAGTCTTTTATTTTGGCGCTGGATCGTCTGGATATGCTAAAAGATAATTATGAAGTTGTTGATCAATTCAGCGGTGATAAATTAGTTGGTGTAAAGTTCGAACCCCATTATGACTTCTATAAGATTGATGAGGATAAGCGGGCTTTTGTTGTTGTTCCGGCCGACTACGTTACTGGTGAGGATGGCACCGGAATTGTAACGTTGGCAACGTATGGTGAGGAAGATTTGGCTGTTATGAACAAAGAAAATATCCAGCTTGCCACACACCTAGATGATGAAGGAAAAATACTTGATGATACGCCCAAATTTGGGGGAATGTTTTATCTTGATGCAAACCCGGTAATTGATAAGGACCTAATGAGTCGGGGGTTGATTTATCATCAAGAAGAATTCACACACAAAATGCCCCACTGTTGGAGGTGCTCAACTCAGCTTTATTACGGTCCACAAGATGCCTGGTATGTTGATGTTCAGAGTCTAAAACCACAAATGTTGAAAACCAATGAAGAAGTTAATTGGTACCCTCTGCATTTTAAATATGGAAGATTCCTTGAAAGTATGGAATCAGCTCCTGACTGGAATATTTCCAGAAACAGATATTGGGGTTCTCCGATCCCAGTTTGGGAGTGCACGTGTGGGGAGCGTTTTGTGCCGGGGTCAATTAAAGAACTTGAGGAGGAATCAGGTCAAAAGATCACCGATCTTCACAAGCCTGGAATTGATGAAATAGCTGTCAAATGCAAAAAATGCGGAAGGAGTGTTAAAAGGGTAGCAGAGGTTTTGGATAGCTGGATCGAGGCAGGCAGTGCGTCGTTTGCAGAACGACACTATCCATTTGGCAATCAGGGAGTAGAAGGAGAAAAATTAGAAGATTTTTTCCCGCCTGATTTTATTGTTGAGTACACCGGCCAGATTAGAGCCTGGTTTTATGTGCTTCATGTAATTGGGGCAGCGCTTTTTAAGTCCAAGGCATTTAAAAATGTTGGAGTTGAGGGGGTAATACTTGGAACCGACGGACGCAAAATGAGTAAGAATTATGGCAATTATCCAGACCCCAAGGCAATGCTTCAAAAGTATGGTGCCGACGGTTTAAGGCTTTATCTAATGGGAAGCCCTATCATGAAGGGTGAAGACATAATTATCTCTGAAGCCGACTATGCGTCTCAAATTAAAACTTTTCACTTGCCCCTCTGGAATATTGTTAACTATCTGGTAACTTATTCAGGCGACATGCCAAAGCTTGAGACTGAAAAAAGTTCGAAAATTGCCCGCTCCTCAGCCAACATCCTTGATGTTTGGGTTGTTGCCCTTCTTGACAAACTTGGACAAGATATATCAAATGCTTTTGATAAATATGATACAACTGTCGCTGTTAAATTGTTGACAGATTTTATTGATAATGTGTCTCGATGGTATGTGAGGCGCAGCCGAGATCGAGTTGATAATACCGGAGAAGACCGCGAAAATTTCTTTCATACTCTTTATAGTGTTGTTATTTCACTATCAACATTAAGCGCGCCACTTACTCCATTTATCAGCGAATACTTATACCGTCATTTAACTGGTGGGCAGTCGGTGCATTTGTTGTTATTACCATCTTTTCAAAAAGCAAATCATTCAGTTTTAGCAGATATGGATTTGACTAGGCAGATTGTTGAGGCAGGTCACAGAGTTAGAAAAGAGGCTAATATAAAACTTCGTCAACCGCTCTTCTCTCTAACCATATCTTTACCGGCTCGCCTGAATTACTCTTTAGATAATAAGCCATACATGCAGATTTTAGAAGGAGAGTTAAATATAAAAAAAACACTACTTAAAAAAACTAGAAGAGACGAGATTCGTGTTGAATATGACACAAAAATGACTCTTGAACTAGCCCGGGAAGGTGAGGCAAGAGAATTAATAAGACGAATTCAAGATGAAAGAAAAAAATTAGGGGTAAATGTTGCTGACAAAGTTAAAATAACCGTGCTAGAGATTCCCGGTGGTTTTGAAGATTACGTTAAAAAAGCAGTTGGAGCAGAAGATATTAAAGTTGGAGAAACTTTTAAGGTAACAAAGTAATTCCCCGGGTGGACAATTTGTATAGATGAAAAAACTTGATAAGTGGATACTTCTTTCACTAACCGTCTTAACCTCTTTTGGTTTATTTAATTTATTTGGTATCCGTCCTGACTTAGTTCTTCAACAATGCGCTTTCTTCATTGCCGGCGTTTTGCTTTTTGGAATATTCTATAAACTTGGGCCGGGATTGGTTCGTTCAAACGTTGTCTTGATTTATTTAATTATGACATCTCTGCTTATTTTTGTTTCGTTTATTTCCCCTGCTGTACGCGGTTCATCTCGCTGGATTGATCTATATTTTTTTAAACTACAGCCAAGTGAATTTTTTCGGCCTTTTTTCTTAGGACTTCTTGCCCATGTCTTTGCTCGCAAACGGAAAGAGCATAGTAGTCAGGAGTTCTTTGGTGCTATTGCTCTTTCAATCTTGCCAATTGCCCTAATCATTCACCAGCCGGACTTAGGGAATGCAATTTTATATATGATAATAGTCTTGTCTATTTTTTATTATGTAGGAATAACAGCAAAGTTCTTTGCTGGATTAATTATTGCCGAACTGGCGATGCTTCCGATTGTCTGGCAACTGCTGCATAATTACCAGCGTCTTCGCATTATTAGTTTCTTAAATCCTCAAATGGACCCGCAGGGAGTTTCATATAACTTGCTTCAATCAATTATTGCTATAGGGTCGGGTAGATTATGGGGAAAGGGTCTTGGGCTTGGGACTCAGTCAAGATTTCAATTTTTACCAGAATTTCATACCGATTTTGCCTATGCGTCACTTGTTGAACAGTTTGGATTCTTGGGTGGGGTTTTAGTCTTGATTTGTTTTGCAATAATTATTTTTAGGTTGGTTAAACATGCACTCGAGAAAAAAGACAATCTTTATTCTTTCCTGTTTCTGCTTGGGTCCGCAACAATTTTGTTTGCTTCCGTTGTAGTTAATATTGGTATGAATATGGGTGTACTGCCGGTAACCGGAGTTGCTCTTCCATTTATTTCTTATGGAGGGTCATCGGTATTATCGACTTTTATTCTGCTGGGGATGGCTATGGGACTATTGTAGAAAATCTTTAGATTTTTTTGCTATAATAACCACTGAACCTATGAAATTTGCAGTTGTTAAAACCGGCGGAAAACAATACTTAGTACGTGAAAACGAGGAGATTATTGTTGATTTTTTGTCTCTAGAACCAAAAAAGACTGTCGAACTAGAAAAACTTGCTGAGGGAAATCTCGAAACGGGAGCAGTCTCTGTTGGCAAACCATTATTAAAAACAACCACAAAAGCTGAAATTTTGGAAAATGTCAAAGGAGATAAATTAAGAGTTGCTCGTTTTAGGGCCAAAACTCGCACTCGTAAGGTAACCGGTTTTCGCCCAATACTAAGCAAAATAAAAATTGTCGGTTTATAAAATAAAGTTTAGAGTTTAAAATTTAGAAATTAGTATTTTCAATATTTTTAGAATTTAGATATTAGAGTTTAGATTTTTTTAAAGGTATGGCTCATACAAAAGCGCAAAAATCGACAAAAGGAAATAGAGACTCAGTATCTAAAAGATTAGGGGTTAAACTTTATGGGGGACAAACTGCTAAAAACGGCAGTATTATTATTCGACAGCGGGGACTTAGAGTAAAAGCAGGTGAAGGCGTCAAAGTGGGATCTGATTTTACCCTCTATTCAATTAGAGATGGAGTGGTGACATTTGGCATGCGCCAAGGTTCGAAATTTGTGTCGGTTATGCCACAAACATCATAATAATGGCCGATCAGGAGAGACTCCTCAAACAAAAACTATTAACAGAAAAAGATCCGCTGAAAGTTGCTGCTATTTTGAAAAATCTTCACAAAAATCTTGATGTCCCAACAAAAGAACTTGCCAAATTCATGAAAGTTTCCGGGCCGTACATTTCATCAATGATGAGGCTTCTTAAACTTCCAGAGCTTGTGATTGATGGCTACTACTCAAAATTGATAAAATTAACCCATCTTCTTGTTTTATCTCGTCTTAATGATCCTGAGGACTCAAAGAGCGCTTATGAGGAGGTTTTAATGCAAAATCTGTCGACTGTAGCGACTGATGATTTGGTTAGAAAATATAAATATTCAATCTCGTTCTCAAAAGCTCCCCGAGTTGACCAAAAAACACTTGAGAAAATCTCAAATGGAATCAAGAAAATTGATACCCAATCAAGGATTAAAGTGATTCAGACAAGAATTAAAGCAAAAATTGTTATTGAGCGACAGGGTGACACTGAAGAAACGACAAAATTTATTGAAAAAATAGCTAAGAAGTTGGGGGTTATAGATGAGCAAGAGAGTTAAAGTTTAGACCTTGGAGAGGGTTTTCATTTCTTGTGTATGGGTTTTCAATCAAACCAGTTTGCTGTGGCGGGAAATATCTAAAGAATACTTTCCCGACTATATGCTCAAGTGGCACAAAACCAAACTCTCTGGAGTCAGATGACCTAGGACGATTATCTCCCATAACGAATACGTATCTCTCAGGCACAATGACTTCTTGGCCTTGTTGTAAAAATCCTCCCTCAAAAACATTTATGGGGCGTTTTGCGTAGGGCTCTTCAAGCGTAACCCCATTTTTAATTACAGAACCGTCTTTTATTAAAATTCTATCCCCCGAAACTCCTATAATCCGTTTGATATAGTCAATATCGGGATTACTGGGGGATTGGAAAACTACGATGTCGCCTAGGTGAGGAGTCTCAAATTTGTAGCTAATCTTACTGGTTAGGATGTAGTCGCCATTGTGAAACGTGTCGTCCATCGAAATTCCTTTGATTTGGTGAGGTTGGGCGACAAAAAGGTACACCACAATAAAAAGAGACCCTACAAATGTAATGGTCTCCAATATATCCATCACAAAATCTATTATTCTGCGTAGTATCGGCACAAGTTTTATTTTAGTGAAGGGGGGTTCAAATTACAAGAAGACAAATGTTATAATTGAGGCTATTGGCCGTTTAGCTCAGCTGGTTAGAGCGTTGCATTCACATTGCAAAGGTCGGGGGTTCGAACCCTCCAACGGCCACTATGGAAGCAAGAAACTCACCAGAGGTTAGAATAGACCGTGTTGAAAGTCCAAGCAACACGATTGAATTAGCTCCCGAAATGGAAATATTTATTGTCAATTTTCTGGGTGCAACGGCGTCAGGACCAGATGTATCTCGTGCACGACAGGTTTTTGAGGAAAGATATGGACACGATAACTACTTTGCCCCATCATCTGGTTTATTTGGAACCCAAGGATACAGAACCGGAGAAACAGGGGGAGAAAGAGCTAAAAGATTTGCTAGGGAAGTTCTAAACCATTCAGGAGATAAAGATTTATTCATACACGGGTCATCCAGCGGAGCTTATGAAGCTCTGGAAACACTTGAAGAATTATTAAATGATTCTAAAATTGATGGTCGTAATATTTCTCTTGTGATAGGTGCAGTTCCAGGATTGTCAGAGAGGGGATTTAATGGTTTAAGACGCTTTGGTTGCGATTATGTAGCAATGTTGACAACCATGGACGCCGTTGAACAACATATTGTCTGTCCCGGGCCGGAGTTACTATATCAGGATGATGAAATTGAAGATAGAGAAGATGCTGATGTTTTTCATGACACTTCTGAGGATAGACAACAAAGAAGAGATTTCTTCAGACTAAATCTAGTTAGGTTTATTCCTGATGAAAATGTCAGAAATCAATTTTTGGGTAAACTAAATACGCTTGATATTCAACTCCAACTGGCCCTTTACAGCGGTGATAACGTATCGGTTAAGAAGTTAACCGCGGAAAGAGAAAAACTGCTTCATCCATATAAGGAGCTTTACTTTCATGGAGGATTGGTTCCTGATGAAAAGACTCAGGAATATTTAAGACAATATCAGGAATTGGAAACGGGATTTAAATCACGACTATGGATGACGGGACAAAGTTTGGCATTCATAGGTAGAATTTTAGCTACTACTCAGTCTGGTTATCAGGAAAAACTGGCGTCATTAGTAAAACTAGCTGAAAGCAAGGGAGTAACCCTCTCAGTTGGGGTAGCATTAATGCAGCGTGATCCTATTATGCCACCTGAGTATATTGATTTAGTAAAAGAGCGCTTTAATGAGGCAGGCGTTACACTCTCTTGGATGGGAATATTTGAACAAATGGGTCACGCTAGCGTTGGGCAATATCCTGAAACGATTGTTCAAATGATTGATACAATGCTCACGGGTCAGAATAGAACTCCAGCTTGATTTTTACTTCATTTTTATGTAGGATATATTTATCCTCATGACAATACTATTGATCGTACTGGCTCTATTGCTGACTCCGAAAATTTATGCCCAGTCGCAAGTTAACGTAGAGACTCGAGTTGAGTCAAACAGTAATGTTGAGGTTAATACTTCTGTAAAAAGAGACTCTTCAACCTATAGAAAAGTAGAAATTGATGTTAATGGCGAAAAACAAACCTTTGAAAGCAATGAACCGGGGAGTGACTCAATCAAGGTTGAATCTAAAAATGGCAAAACAACAGTCATAAAAACTAAAAATAATCAGATAAATGTATCAATTACACCTATAAATTCGCCAACTTATGATATTGAAAAAAACATTAATAAAGAATTCGATAAAATTCCCCAAACCTCACTTTCTCAATATATAATCAACTGGATAAAAGACTTATTTAAGAAAATTTTCTAGTAAAAATCACCCCCGTTGCAAATCCCAGAGCATAAGACATAAGCACGATCATTAAAATACTCAAACCCTTCGTGTTTATCCCGTCAAGTATATCGCCTACATTATTGGGTTTATCTTTTAACTTGTCTTTTTCATTTGCTCCAAGAATCATTCTTTCCTTATTTAATTTCAATTCCCTATGAAAGGTTTTAATATTCCTCTTATCAAGATAATAGTAGGAAGTTGGCCTGTTGGCTAGACTTAAAGGACTTTGAGTGGGAGTTGCCTGTTGGTTGGAGTTTGAGTTTTGGGTTGTTGTCACATTGAGAGGGACTATATTTGTGGTTGCTGACGATTGGTTGTCATCTTTATTTGGCTCAACAGTTTGGGTTGAAATGGTTGCTGAGTTAATAATGTCAACCGGCGCGTTATTATTAATCTTTACGACCATTGTTATGACTCCTGTTTGGTTGGGGACAATCTCACCAAGTGAGAATGTCAGTGTACTGTCTTTTTTTGAGTAGTCGTAATTTGAAGACACAATATCTACTCCGTTTGGTAATGTGTCAACAAGTTTAACTTGTTTAGCCGAGGTTTGGCCAGAATTTGCAAAATATAGCGAGTAAGTAATCTGATCACCAACTTGGGCGGTCTTAGCGTTTACCTCTTTCTTAAGCACCAGGTCCGGTCGAGGAAAGATAATGTTGCCAAAGAAGTCATCAAAAAGATTAATTACTGCAAAATACCAGTTATTACCAATTACGCTTAAGTTTACTATGTTAAAAATGTTGGCAAGCGTTGTTGCATCTCCGGTGGTTATTTGCGGGTTAAACATGCTGGCACTATTGCTGCCAGTGTTTGCGTTAAGATCGATGTTATTGATGATTGCTGCGTTATTTAGTGTCTCAACATCTAATATTGACGTAAATTGTCCGGAGTCACTAGCAACCACATCGTCGCCTGTATTTAACAATTGCAACTCTTGATCATCGGCAAGTTGAAGATTGGATGTTGAGGGCAGTTTGGCATATAGAATGAAGTAATCGTCTCCTTCAATAAATTCCCCATCCCAACCAATGACTTTGCCTTTAAAGTGGCCCAGATGATTGACTCTCACATATGAAAAGTTACTGTCAACAAAATTCATGTTAGCCATGTCAATTGTATTAATAGCGCTGTCGTTGTCCCCAACATCAATCAGAAGTTGATTGTCAAAGCTGATTGAGTCAAAAATTGAATTGAGACCAGTATTGCTATCTGTTGTCACTATAGTTGACAGTATTGCTGAGTTGCTGGCAGTTACATCAACCAATTTACTTTGCGTTGAATAGACGGTATTTGATAAGTTATCGCCAGAATTTGAAGCGACTGAACTGGCACTATTTTGGCTGCCTTTGGTAATAAAGTCAATTTCGTAAGGAAGCACTAATGACCCAGTCCCACCTTTGAAGAAGTTGAATAGTGCAAACAATCCACAGTTGCCGATTAAGTTGGTGTTGGCAACGTTGGCAATATTGGCCGTTGAGGTTGCGTCTCCGGTCGTCAGTTCAACACCACTGCCAATGTTATCAACGGCTCTGTTATGGCCGGTCTCAGATGTTAGAGTAATGTTGTTGGTGATTGTCGCATCATTTGTTGTGTAAACCCCAACATTTTGTTCTATCTGGTCACTATTTAATAAAGTCACATTATTGCCGGTATTTTCATTAAACTGAATATCTCCCGCTATGCTCTCGTCAAACGGCTGGCAGGATGAAATATTGGACAAATTTAGATCAGAGTTTAAAGGAGTAAAAAGATTGTGAATTATTGGTTGGACGTTTAAACCAACAACATTTGTGTTAACAATTGTTGCAATTGTAGCTGTAGCATCAACGTTTCCTGTTGTTAAAGTCACCGGGCCGGTAAGACTGATATTATCTGACACGCTATTGCCTCCAGTTGTCGAGTAAACGTCAGTATCGCGAATTACTACGGTGTTATTGTCAGTCTCAACTTTAATATTTAAAAGAGCGCTGTCTGAAGAGATGACGTTAACATTATCAGCCGTGTTAACGGTTGCCGAACCTGTTGAATCTCCCGGGTAATTGAGTGAATCGTACTCAGTTTCATAAAGAAAACTTTCATCCGTACTGTGAAATTGCGTAGTGTCTGTTGGAGTCGGCGTTATCACTGTTTGGGTGGGCGTTGGAGTCGGCTCTTCGGGAAGTTCTTCAGATAAAACAGTTAAAGGAGTAATAAAAAACAGTAGAATTAAAATGACCGATATTATTTTAATAAATACAACATTTTTTATCATATAGGCCCTTGAATAGGGCCGATTATACCATGACTGGCTTTAAGTATCAATCCTATAGACAAGATTTTTTTGACAAAAGAAAACCCCGCCTCCCCCTTAGGTTTGGCGGGGTCGGTTGTCTTTAATTTTTTCTAGATCTAAAAAAAATACTTTAAAAATCTGGAAAATTAAAGCAACAATACAAGCAAAGCAAGAAGTGACAATGAATTGTTGCCAATTAAGGCAGCATTATTATTGACACCACTCATGCCTTGTGCAGTTCCACCAGCGTTGCCTCCTACTAAAGTAAGGGTTCCGCCGATGTTGTCAACTAAGACATTAAACCCGTTGTTCGAGTTGGTCCACTGAGCTTGGAAACCCCAAAGGGTATTTAAAGCTGCAGTGTTGGCATTAGTATTATCGGTTGAGCTGGTTACGATCAAAGGAGCGAAACCAGTGTTAACGATAGTGCTTAATGTACCACCCATTGGCAAAGATGAGCCAACAGAAACACCAACCATGTTGTTATTGGCGTTACTCAAACCCTGAGTTACGCCGGCAACGTTAGATCCAATGCCTAGCGCTCCGCCACCAATGTTGTCTGCTAACACATTGAAACCAAGGTTTTGGTTGATCTTTGACTTTTGCCACAATGACAAATAGTTTGAGGTATATGTGTTGACATTAGTGTTGGTGCTTGATGTCCCGACGAAGGTCAATTTATCACCGGTGTTTGTGATGTTTGAGCAAGTGCCACCAAGGCATGGTGCACAAACCAAACAACCGACTTGTCCTGTTGAGGTTGGAGCGTGGATAGCTACACCTACAACATTTTCATTGACACCACTTACATTCTGGTTAACTGAGGCGCTGTTGCCTCCGGTAACAGCCAAAATTGGCGAACCAATATTGTCGGTAACTACATTATTACCTCCATTTTGGTTGATAGATGAAAATTCACCGATGCGGGCACGATTAACGGCGCTTGTATTAACGTTAGTTGTAACGGAGTCGTTGGTTACAACGAGAACGTTATTTCCGGTGTTAACAAGATTTGTACCGTTATTTGCTTGGCTGTTTGCATCAACCGACACACCAACAACGTTATTGTTAATGTCTGATGCTGACTGATTGACAGTGGCGGTGTTTGAACCGACCTGCAAGCCAACTCCGCCAGATACTGGCGCACAAGGGTTGCAAAGACTGCCAACAGCGATGTTACCATCAATTACGTTACCTCCTCCATTTTGATTGATGGATGATACTTGAGTGATGGAAGCATCGTTTGAAACTGATGTATTAACATTAGTTGTTGTTGATGATGTCGTTGTGACAACAGCATTATCACCGCTATTTAAAATAGTGGTTTGGGTTGTAGCGAATGCTGGTGCTGCTGCGGTTGCAACAACAACTGCAAAAGCTGCTACAGTTGCGATTATCTTTCTCATATATTCTTTCACCCCCTTTCTTATTGAGTATTATTAACTTCTAAAAGCAAAACAATAACTTTCCACTTGGCGCACTACTTCGTCAGAATCTGCGGGACTCGACAACGTACGACATTTAAGTACGTCTTACTCGTTCCTCGATTCTTCCTCGTATTGCATCCAACTGAGAAAGTCATTAACTTATATTCTTATTATTCTTAATATTAAACTTTTGTAATTTCCTGCCAACTGCCAATGTTGCTGTAATTATTCCAAGTAACACGACTGTGTCCTCAGCCCCCGTCGCCGGAAGTCTCTTTGCTTTTGCTCCAAGAATCTTGTCAACTTTCTTAGCGGTAGCCGCTGCCAAGGTTTGGATAGTATAGGCAACTCCGCTCACTGATGCTTGTGTGTTGTTATTGTTGTTCGGGTCACTACTGTCATTTGGATCTTGGGCAGTTTGTGTTTGTTGAGATGTTGCAGGAGTTGTTGTGGGGAATGACGTTGGTAAAATTGGGGCTTTGACTGATTCGAAAAGCGGATCATTGGCTGCCGATGCAATCGGGTCGCCAACCGTTGTCTCATTTGAATTTCCTGATGCAGCCATATTAACGCTTAGGTCATTGTTGCCGGTTTTGACAAATCCGGCAGATCCACCTATTGAAAGATTGTCAGATACATCGTTCCCGCCCGTATTTTGTTTTGTATAGACTCTTTGATTAAGATCTAAGGAGTTTGTTTGGTTAATATTAATATTTGTAATTTTATTTGAGGTTGTGCCAACGTTAACATTATTTCCCGAGTTAACGAGGTTGGTTGTGTTCCCAGACCCTGAGTTTAAAGTTGCTGACGGTTCGTTAATTGTTGTTGAATTATCATTGACTTGAGCCTCCATAGTAACATTGATAATTGCATCCCCTGTTGTAATGATTCCGGCGTTGCCATTTATTGCGATATTTCTATTGGCCGCGTTGTTCCCCGTATCCGCTACAGCATTGACCTGTTGGGTAACTGTTGCGTTATTAGCGCTGTTAACGGTTGTTGATGAGTTGCAATTTGTGCTGTTTGAAACATTTATGTTGTCTCCCGTGTTGCCTACATTCGTGTTTGTGTCACCACAACGGCCTCTTCCATTGATATTAGTTGAGTTGCTATTAGCAACGGCTCTCATATTAACATTCACAACGGCATCCTGAGTGGTGATAACTCCGGCGTCTCCATTTATTGCGATATTATTGCTGACATCGTTGCTTCCGGTTGAAGCAATACAGTTTGATGCATTAACTAAGTTTCCTAAAGATTTTTCCGACACTCCGCAAGTTTGGGCGATGAGAGCCCTATTTTCGTTAGTGATGATAAGATAGTGGTTTTGGTTGGCAACCGACGTTGCGTTAAACATGTTGCCACCGTTTAAGATATAGATCGATGCACCCGACCCCGGCCCGCCATTACTTGAAGTTCCGCCAACGATTGCTACATTGCCGTTTGCTGCAACGAGATAATTTGTATTAATTGATGTATTCCCAGTTATTATTACTCCAGCCATCCCGCCAATTGCGATATTGCCACGAGCTTTATTATTGCCAGAATTTGCTGTTGCGTTTGTTCCCTGATGGATTACCGCCCAATTGCTTTGATTAATAAATAATGTGTCAGTGCCGGATGAGGAGGTTGTAGTTGTCATATTATTCCCGGTATTAGCTACGTTAGTATTGTTTCCGGTACTAGATCCACTTCCATTCACGGTTGTAGAGTTGTTATTTGCTGATGCTACGGCAGTGACATTAATAATAGCATCTCCCGTTTTGATAATTCCGGCGTTGCCATTTATCGCAATGTTGCGCTCAGCCTCATTATTTCCTGTATTTGCATACGCATCAGCCTGCTGATCGATGTTGGCGTTATTGGCGCTGTTAACGTTTGTATTAGAGTCTTGATCACTCGATGTGTTTGTATTGACATTATCACCGGTGTTTGCAACGTTCGTGTCATTTGCAGGATTTGCTGGGGTTGTGTCTGGGGAGATCTGTGGATTTGGATTAATATTAATTGTCGAAACTGTGTTTTGGATCTGCGTTGAAATCGAGGAGTTTAGGCTGCTGTCAGGAGCTTCCGTTGCAGCAACAAACGGTGAGTATGTAAAAATAATAGTAACTATTGAGCTAATTGCTATTACTTTATTGAGTATTTTTGCCATTTTATAAGGATATTTTATTGATTATTTTTTCAGATTACACGGTCATTGTACTAACGTGAATTTTCACTGTCAATATGACATCTTTATTACTTTTTGTCATTATTTGAAGCTATTTATATACGACCTATATTATTCATACCAATGCAGTATTAATGACATCTTAATATCTCCTTGATATTCAGACAAGGTCAAGAAAGAGTCTCCTATAATAAATAACATCATATGTGAGCCTTGATAAAAACGGGTAAGAAGAATGTAAGAAATTTAAAAGAAGACATTTCTAAAATTCACACGACAGTTTCATTTCCCCGTCACATGTATCAATCCCTGTATATCCATTTATAGAGTCAACCCCGGCATCTCCTATAATGGTGTCGTTGCCAGCGCCACCATTGAGAGAATCGTTTCCATTATTCCCACGGATTTGATCGTTGTCGCCTTCTCCGTAGATAGAATCCTGATCGTCACCGCCCGAGATGATGTCATCCCCTGGTCCGCCCCAAATGCTGTCAATTCCAGCCTCACCCTGTACTGCATCATTCCCAGCTTCCGATCGTATGCTGTCCTTCCCGGCGCCACCAGCGATTATGTCATTTCCGTTGCCTGCCAAGATGCTGTCATTACCCGTCCCGCCCACAATGCAATCATCTCCGTCACCAGAGACAATAATGTCATTCTCCTCAAGTGCGATTATAAGATCATTACCCGGAGTTCCTTGCAGAATGTCTCGTTTCTCAGTCCCAAAAATCGGATTGCCACTAAATGTAATTAATGAGCATTCAATTGGTACAGCAACTATGATGCCAATTTTTAGGTCAAAGATTAATTGTCTATCTTGAAATTCATTACCAGACTGCGTGTTGAATGTTGCAGTAAACGTATATATAGTTGATGCACCACTGGCTAGATTTGAGAGAAAAATGCCATCAATTGCAGCGCTTTCGGTAAAAAAATCCTGTAGTGTCTTTGGACCTGTTAGGCTGGTTCCACCGTAAATGTCAGACCCGCCCTCGGATATGACAAATGAGAAAGCACTTGCAAGTATTCCTGATTCTGATGTTTTGATACCTCTTACTGAGACAGGACGAGAAGATGCGGCATCATTATTGAC
>Ga0155907_114_pt1 | contig 37258 bp, 35 predicted proteins | sample RifCSPlowO2_01_FD_107561 | JGI IMG/M metagenome (GOLD analysis project Ga0155907, IMG submission 107561) | Candidatus Roizmanbacteria bacterium RIFCSPLOWO2_01_FULL_39_19
TCAGCAATTTTTATCTGATCCTTGGATGAACCGATATGTTTTGTTAGTTGAAATCGTTTGCCAACATACTTCCCAACTTGGATTGCTGTTGCCCCAGAACCCGTTTTAACCTTTCTAATTCTGGCGTAGTGCGGTTTCACACTACTTTTTTACCTCAAATTAGCTTCATTTTCAACTTCTGGTGTTAAAAATGGGAAACTCGGGACAGCCTTTGGCACATATGATCATTCACATCCGGATGTTACTTTATGTTTGGCAAAATGTACTGATAATCAAAAGGAGGCAATACGAGAAATATTAACCGATGCAGCGATTGCTAATGATTTACAGCGAGCGCTAAACTATAATCGAGCACACGAAGCTTTAGTTCCTGCGCCTCGCCAACTTCCACCATTTCCATCTTTTGATGAATTTTGCTCTCTTAATCAGAGAGAAAGAGAAAAACGCGCCAATGCTACAAGATCTATATTAGATGATCTAATGGCGCTTTATTCTCTGCTTTATAATTTAAACCAAATCGGACTAACACCGGAGAATTGTCGAGGTTTGGTCGGTAGAGCGGGAAGCTGGCTGGGTAAAATTGATTTATTATCTGGGAGTAAGGCTCATGGCTTAGAATTGCGCAGAATAGCTGCCGAACACGTTGAAACATGTGGTGGGTCAACTAATGAAGAACAATTGGAAGCAGGGTATACCGCAATGATAGTTAACACCTTAAGAAGAGTCCATTCGGGTGTTATCTGGCCTCAAGGGATGAGCTCTTATACAGATGGCAAATTAGATGAACACCAATCTACGCTGAATAGTTGGCAATGCCTAAGTTATCTTTGTAAAAATCCACGAAGTGTTGTTGATATAAATGCAACTGCCGAGGTAAGAGCTATATGTAGGTATGCAGTAATGCATTTAGGAATGGACTTACGTTCCCTATCCTGGAGATTACTTGCGCTTTCCCAAGATTTCCCGGGTCAAACCAATACAACACAATGTAATGATGCTGCAAGGGTACTTATTGTCTATGATGTTTTGTTACCTTTCTTTAGAAGCAGATCGGCCATGGTTGATAGTAGCTTACTTAAAACATCACATGAAGCAATAATTGCTGCTTTAAACCAGTGGGTGGGTGGCGATGTTGATTTGGCCAAATATTTGGAATAATACTCTTTACTACAGGATAAAACAGTGCTATAATTGCCCGTCATGGAACAAATATCCTCACGTAGAATTAAAAATAGAACCACTCTAATCTTTGGAATTGCAATTGCTTTCAGTTTTCTTCTTGGACTCTGGTTTCGGAACCTGATACCTATTGCTATTATTGATGGACAATTGGTTAAAAGAAGCGAATTTACCTCTCTTCTTGTTGAACACGCCGGAAAAACTGTTATGCAAAAAATTATTATCAAGAAGTTTGTTAATGATGAGGCTAGACGGCGCAAAATTAAAGTTACCAAAGAAGAGGCGCAAGAGCAGGTTGACATTGTGATGAAGAAGTTAAAAAAGGAGAATGCAACCTTTCAACAATATTTAACGGTTCAAAATCTAACAGAAAGACAGTTTCTTGAGGAGTTGGATCTTCAGATAAAAGTTAAGAAAATATTTGGTTCGGGAATACTGGTTACCGATAAAGAAATTGACCAATATCTAAAAGATCATAAAATACTCAAAGGCAGGGGAGCTATCTACCAAAGTCAAAAAGTTGATGTCTATGATGCGATATTTAAACAAAAACTACAAAATGAGTTTCGACTTTTTATTGAAAGAAGATTGAAAACTGCTAAAATCCACTATCTAATCAAACTTTAAAACTACAGATTTCAAACTTGAGTTTTGATAGAATATCTCTATGCTAAGCGTTGTTGTTCTTGCTAGAAACGAAGAAAAAAATATTGAAGGATGCCTGAAATCTCTGGGATTTTGTGATGAAGTTTTAGTTATTGACGATGATTCTACTGATAAAACTGTAGAAATTGCCAAAAAACATGAAGCAAAAGTAATACCTCGCAAACTTAATGATGATTTTGCCAGTCAACGAAATTTCGCTCTTTCAAAAACTGTCCACGACTGGGTGCTTTATATCGACGCTGATGAGAAAGTAACAGATGATCTTATCCAGGAAACAGCAGCAACTCTTAAAAATAACCCCGCCGCAACTGCTTTTTACTTGAGAAGACGTGATTTTTTCTGGGGACGCGAGCTTAAATATGGCGAGACCCAAACTGCCAGAAACAGAGGAATTCTGAGATTGGTCAAAAAAGGCACGGGACAATGGAAGGGTAAAGTTCATGAAGAGTGGGAGACCCAAGGAGAAACTGCAAGATTTTCAAATTTTATAGACCACTATCCTCACCAAACAATTATTTCTTTCTTGAGAACAATAAATGACTACAGCTCAAAACGAGCTGAGGAATTATACAAAAATAGCGTTAAAACATCCGTTTTGTCAATATTTTTCAATCCTCTTAGTAAATTTATTTATACTTATTTTATCAAGTTTGGCTTTTTAGACGGGCCAGCCGGTTTTGTCTACTCATTTATGATGAGTTTTCATAGCTTTCTAGTAAGAGCTAAATTATTTTTAAGATGAATTATTTGCTTCTTTTTTTATTCTTTTGCCTTTCACTTGGACAGACGCAACGTATTAACGTATTTGATGGGCAGGTGAACATTTATTTTCATGATATATTTTTAACTTCATACGTTGCTTATGGTCTCATTAAATTATTTAAAAGTAACAAATTAGTTAATTTTATTAAAAAAGATTTGTTCTCTTTTATCCCGATGGCTGGAGTTGCAATTTTATCACTGATTTTGGGATTTTGGCAGTACTCTCTACCTGAGAATCTGGTTGGGTTGTTATATTTATTGCGTTTGCTAGTTTTTTTTATTTTCTTTGGACTTTTACAAAAAGAAAAAATCTCCGTTGTAGATAGATTGGTCGTATTTTCTTCTTCTCTTGTTTTGGTGTTCTCATATTTCCAATATTTTCTTTTCCCAAACTTTTGGCCATTGTATTATCTGGGCTGGGATCCGCATATGTATAGAGTAGTAGGGACATTTTTTGATGCTACCACTGCTGGGGCAGTTTTTTTATTTCTGACAATTACCAATTTTTTTAAATATCAAAAATCGAAAAATAACAAATATATATATTTAGCAATCGCATTTGTCCCCCTTTTATTTTTAACATATTCGAGAATTACGTATTTGATGGGGGTTACCGCAATAGTATATTACTTATCTACCCAAAAAAAATTTCATTTATTATTGACGGGAATCATGCTAATTTTTGGGATTTTGTTTATTCTTCCTCGTCCAGATGGGGCAGGAGTGAGGCTCGAGAGAGCATTTAGCATTAAAAGTCGTATCGTTACCAACGATATTGGATTAAAATTATTTAGACAACATCCAATTTTTGGAGTTGGGTTTAATAGGATAAAATATGCAAGGGAAGATATTGGAATTGAAACTAAGGGAAACGCTGCATCAGGATTTCCGTCATCTTTTGTTACAGCGCTCTCATCAATGGGAATTTTAGGACTGTTGAGTTTTATCTATCTGATAGGATCTTTTTGGAAACGAACTGCACCAGAGGGCAAAACACTACTATCAGCCCTTATTGTAGGAAGCTTCTTTGAAAATATATTTTTTGTAAGTTTTGTATTTTTATTTTTCTCGTTGTGCTATTCACATATTAGGGCTCATAACGAACGGTGATTGTTTGAGTTTCAGTTGTTCCTGCTAAATTTGTTGCCTCAACAGTTATCTTGTTTTCTCCATTGACTAATCGTACCGATGTTAAAAATGATCCGTCACCAGACACGACAACCGGCTGACCATTAACTCGGACACTGATATCTTCTTTAACTTTTCCGGTTATCGCAATTTCTTGTTTATCAGTTATCGATCCGTCTACAGGAGAAGAAACTTCCAGCTCCGGCTTGTTTTCAATGTATGTTACCCGGTAGACCGGCGACCTTTTAACTTCCTTGGTTTCAGAACCTTCTACTTCAACCGATAGAGTATTCACTCCTTCATTAAGATCAATGTTGACTTCAACAGAATCGTTGTCATAGAAAATCTCACTTTGAATTATATCGTTGACAATCACTTTAACGTTTGCATCTTTGACGTTGCCAATAGTAACTGCGATTTGAGCAGAGTGGGTAGCGTCGGGAACATCGATAATTTCGGGGTTGGCGCGAAGTTTATCGGTGTGTCTTGTGTCAGTAATTTTCCCGCCAGTTACTAAATTATTAATAAAGACCGATGTGTTAATTAAAAGTCTGACTCCGACAGTAGACAGAAAAATTATGATTACAATAAGCAGGACGAGATAACTTAGGGTCTTGTTGTTATTTTGTCTGAATTGACGGCGTGGTTGGACTTGCATATGAACTATTTTAACAAATTTAATCTGAGCCGCCTGACGGATTTGAACCGTCGACCCATCGCTTACGAAGCGATTGCTCTACCACTGAGCTAAGGCGGCATTACTGCTGTTCGTCTACTTGTCCTCCAGAGCTTTAGCATCGGAGGAAACTACGATGGCATTCTGCCTATCATTTTACCACTCAATAACTTTTTAAGTGTATACTCATATTATGAAACAGGTTTACTCGGATATTTCACAAGACAGAATTGATCGTGTTAAGAGCCTAAAAGCTAAAAACAGCCTAAATCGCGACTTTGTAACAAAACTAGCCGATCATCTTACCCAGGAATTTGGAACCGCCAAGGTGCTTATCGTTCATCTAATAATATTTATTGGATGGATTATCCTAAACTTGGGTGTCCTTCCCGGATTTCATATTCTTGACCCCTTCCCTTTTACGTTTATGACGACCATCCTTTCGATAGAAGCAATTGTCCTAACTATTTTTGTTCTTATTTCTCAAAACAGACAAACGTTGATTCAGGATGTTCGAGAAGAAGTTGACCTGCAAATTAATGTTCATGCTGAAGCGGAAATTACAAAGATTTTAACAATGCTTGATGAAATAAGAGATCACCTTAAAATGAGGCCAAAATCAGACCCCGAACTGGCTCAAATGGAGCGTCCAATAAACACTGATAGAATAACCAAAGAACTTGAAAAAGAAATTGAGGAATCTGTCTAAAGAGTGAGCCCCTTTCGTCAGTTATTGCATTAAAAAGGCTCTTGTTATCACACATACACTCGGTATAATCTTTCTATGAAAGAAACGCTAGCTAAAGTTCTATCTCTTTTGTTTGGTTTTCCATTGATTGTTTTTTTGATGAGTTATGGGATTATATTATCAAAAATGGACTTGTCTAAAACTATTATTATGTTTGTCCTTCTTGGCATTTTTGAGCTTTTAATACCCTTGCTGGTTCTGATTGTGCTTTTTAAGAAAAACGTGATAACTGATATGGATGTTGCTAAGAGAAGTGAACGAGTGTTGCCATTTTTGATTATCACAATTTGTTTCTCTGTGGCTGTTTTGTTAAGCCGTCAGTTTGGCAATGCCTTTTTGTTCAATTACCAACTAATTTTGTTTATGACAGTCCTTGCCAGCTTTGCAATAACGTTGTTCTGGAAGATTAGCCTTCATACTGGAATTACAACAGTAACAATAGTTTTCTTGACTGTTTTCTCAGGAGTTTATTTTCTACCCGTTACGGGCATTTTGCCCGCTATTTATTGGGCCAGATTTCATCTGAAACGCCACACACATTCGCAGCTTATTGCCGGAGTCATGGTTAACGTAGCTATCACGGTTTTACTACTTAGGTTTTTTGGGTATGTAAAATAAGCGACAGGATCTCTCTTGTTATAGGTAAAATCCTATAGTATAATCATCATCTGATGAACCGTTTAGAGATTGCTAGGAGAATTTCAGTCCTTACTTATCTTGCTATTGCACCGCTTGGTCTTACAGCTTGTGCTCCAACAACCGCGTATGCTCCGGGACGGTCACTTTGTGATGAAGTAGACAAAACTGTTTCCTTTAAAGGGAGAGTCGTTAGGGGAAATACGTTTGAGAATCAGATGACATTAGAACTTGATCAAAATAATGACGGGGAGCCGGACATAAAGATCTTAACCGACGTTGATGCAATTGAAATTGTAAAAAATAATCCACAGATTCAAGGTTCAGGAACGGTGATGAGCCCTGACCCCGATTGCGTAATTCAAGCACAGCACATTTCTTCGGAATGAGCGAGATACGGGAGTCGAACCCGTCTCTCTACCTTGGGAAGGTAGCATTAAGCCGCTTAACTAATCCCGCATTTATGTTATTTTACCAAATGCGATTTAGGCATTGTGTACTTTAACCTTCCCGTTTTCTTATCTTGGCAAAATGAATTTCTGTCCTGGGTAAATAAGATTCGGATTCATAATCATTTTTCTGTTGGCTCTCCATATATCAACCCATTTATACCCATCTCCATAGGCACGAACTGCAATTCCCCACAAATGGTCTCCTTTAACGACCGCATAACTGTTCCCATTAATTGTAATTGGCGTTGTTGGCGTTGGCTTTTTAACAACCTCAGTTGGACGCGTTGAAGGTGTTGGAGCCTTTGTTGCAGTTGGAAGAGCTGTTGGGGTAATCTTTCCAACGGTTATTTTTTTCGAGGGAACATCAGGCAGAGTCAAGTTTTGACCGACTTCAATACTATTTGCACTCTTTAGCTTATTCGCTGTTACGATGTCCACATAATTAAAGCCAGATTGATATTTTCTCTCAGCAATGTTCCATAAGGTGTCCCCTTTTTGAACCTTATAAGTCCTACCAGAGATTGTTCCTTGTTGACTTTGTTCAGTCACCTCTTCCTGGGCAGCCTGATTATTTTTGAGATTAGTTCTATTTTTTATGGTGTTGTAGACATATCCAATGCCCAAAACCACTATAATAAGTCCGATAAGGGCAGAAACATAATTCTCTCGGATAGTTTCAATAATTCTATCTTGCTGCGTTCTTTTATTTGGCATATAATTCACCCCCTCTCTTATCTCAATATTATATTGGGAATATTATTTTCGGTGATTATAATCGTCTATAGGCCCGTTTACAATAACACAAAATGGTACAAAGTAATACTATACGGCGTAATAATCGGGAGTTATAATAGTGTTAATAAAAAAATCCCTAAACTAGCGTTTATTGTATGATGTTTGCCATTTCTTCTCTTTTCAAATCTGTTAGATCAACAAACATGTCCGTTTCATATTTTTCCATTCTTTCATATGGCTCATCTTTAAAATCACAGGGATAGACATGGGCGGGACCGACGGGACTCGAACCCGCGACCTTCCGCGTGACAGGCGGACGCTCTAACCGGACTGAGCTACGATCCCAAGTACCAGTACTATATCAGAAACGTTCACAGTTGTAAATATTTTTCTGGTAAATTAAATGTCCTGTAGTATAATCAGACAATGAACAATGAGCGTAGATCTCAAATAGTTCATCCTGATGGTTCAATAACCTCGCTAAGAGCTAACATTGCGTCTGGCCTTGACTATGAAGAGTTATTGATGCGCCAAGCCAGAGAAAAACTACCGGTTGGATGGGACTGCAACGGAGGGACAATCGTTGGCTACGGAGGAAACTCTGTCGCTTTTAGAGTTAACGACGGATGTGAGCCTACAATAGTCGTATGGGATCATAATCCCGAAAGACGCAGTCGATCAGTATGGATAAGTTCAAGAACGGACGTTGATGCTGATTTTAGTGGTTTTACGATTCCTCAACAATTTGCCGTTATAATGGGTGTCAACGGCATACCATCTTGGATTAAGCTTGCGCCTGAAGTTCAAGGCGCAACAATGGGAGATTTGTCCTCACTTTATTTATTAGGCGATCGTAAGGCTCTTTTAGATTATCAGCGGTTCTGCAATCAGGTAATAAAAGTTTTCCTCAGTAAAGGATATTTGCCTGAAATTCGTGGAACAACCAAAAGAATTATTGCTTTAACCCCATGGTTGTCTCAGAATGTGATGATTTCTTACATTGACTCGTGTTTACAAATGGTTGACGCCGAGGTTGCAGACCATGAAATTTGGGGTAATGCCCCGCTGAAAAACAAGCTATTTATCTGTGCTAAACTTACGACTTTATTTTTAAGTAAGGAATTTGCCAGGATTGCAGCAAAAACGATTGAGGGTAAACTAAAACTTGATACGATTAGAAGAGAAAAAAATTGTCGTCGTAGAGAATATCTGGAAAATTTTACTCTTGGATTAAGAGAAATTATTTCATTACTAAATGGTGCTGGATATGATTATAGAATTGGCGGAGGAGTTGCCATTGAAGCCGTTTTAGAAGAACGTGGCGTTTTAGAAACTCACTGGCCGTTTAGGGCTAATGGATCAGTCCGAGATGTCGATGTTTCTATTTTTAATGGTGATGTGACCAAACTTGCTGATATTGAGCGCTATGTTGTCTCAAGAGGAAAGGTTTTAAGGGGATATCCCGTCCTGTCTCTTCACTATCCCAACTCTGATACTGTAACTCCAAACAGACGAACTTTTAAATCCAGAATGAGAAGAAAGTACCTTCCGAGTGAAACTACCGGCCTTGCTATTAATGATTGTGGGGTACTTGTTTTTAAGTATGGAGATTTGCAGTTGACGCTTACCAGAGACGATATGAAGCCTGTTACGCGTTCACTGCTAGGAGTGCAATTTCCATCGCTGCCAAGCGAAACACTTGTTGGGTTCTACCTTATTCGAACGGGAGCGTTTAAATTAAAAGATCTTGATAAATTAAAAAGTTTTTTTGAAGCTACGAGAGTTCAGATCCCATCAAGATATCGTGATTTTGCACGGTTAATTCGCTGCAGATATAGAGAGAAATATAGGAACAATCTTATTAGGCAATGGATAGCCGAATTGTCCTTCGGGAAAATTTAGACAATTAGCAAGCTATTCAATAGAGTAAAATATAGACATGGAATTTGGCAAGACAAATGCACAAATTGCCTATCTTCTTCGTTGTGTTGCATCCTCGTATACCTTACGGAGTTTTGACCGGTTTCAAATCACTGCTTATGAGCGGGCAGCGGACGTTATTGAACACTTGGGGGGCTGAGCTGTATGATCTTTGGGAGTCGCAAACTTTGGAGAATGTTGAAGGCATTGGTGTTACCTTGACCAAACGTCTCAATGACTATTTTAAACACACAAAAGACAGCTACTTAATTAAACAGGTAAATAAAATCCCCACCCCTGTCTTTACGCTTATGCAAGTGCCTGGAATTGGCTCAAAAACTGCTTACCGGCTTGTAGTTGAATTTCATCTCGAGAAGAGCAAAAATATTCTAAAGGATATTGAACATATTGCAAAAAATGACAAAATTGTCCCCCTTGGGGGCTTTGGAGAAAAATCTCAAGCAGAGATCTTAACATTAGTAAAGACTTTTCAGTCAAAACAGTATAAAACACGAAGGATGAGACTTGATCAATCCTACGGCATCTTTGATAAAGTTTCTGAATATCTACTTCTAAATGAAAAAATAAAAATTTTGTATCCTGTTGGATCGTTGCGACGATTTAACCCGACAATTGGGGATATTGATATTGTTGCGGTTTGTGAAGAGAGCGATAGCGAAAATGTAATTAATTACTTTACCAAATATCCACAAACTAAAATAGTTGAAGGGAAAGGAGAGCGCAAAGGAGCAATAATTATATCTTCAGGCGTTCATATCCAACTTAGAACGACGCCTTTAAACAAGCTTGGGGCAATGCTTCAATACAACACAGGTTGCAAAGAACACAATATCAAACTTCGAGAATACGCGCTTAAAAAAGGGTTTTCACTATCTGAATATGGAATAACAAAGGTTGCGAGTTCTAAGTTCCGCGTTCCGAGTGAAACAAGGACAATAAATTTCGTCTCAGAAGAAAAATTCTACAATTTTTTAGGTTTGGATTATATTCCTCCTGAACTTAGACAAGGAGGAGGGGAAATTGAGGATGCTCTGAGACACAAAACTCCAAAATTGGTTGAACTGGCAGACATTTTGGGAGATTTACAAATCCACTCAAATTATCCGCTTGAGCCGTCACATGATGCCGGCGTTGATTCCTATGATGATATCTTATCGGAAGCATCAGAGCGAGGATATAAATATATAGCATATACTGATCATAATCCGTCTGTGAGTAGACATTCTGATGAACAGATAATATCTTTGTTAGGAAAGCGACAACAGTATATAAATAAATTACTGTATAAAAAAAGTGAACGTACAAAATATTTTATCAGTCCTGAGGTTGACATTAAACCTGACGGGAGATTAGCTATACCTGCAAAAGCCATGCAGTATGTTGATTTTATTTTGGTTGCAATTCACAGCTTATTTAATCAAAACCGGGCCGATATGACAAAAAGAATTCTGAACGCATTTAGTTTTCCGAAAGTTAAAATCTTTGCCCATCCCACAACAAGATTAATTGGTGGTAGGGATGAGATTGTGGCTGACTGGGAGATAATTTTTAAAGAAGCTAAAAAAAGATCTATTGCGCTTGAAATTAACGGCGCTCCAGAGAAGCTTGATTTACCGGACAACTTAATAACCCTTGCAAAAGGCATTGGATGCAAATTTTCACTTGGGACTGATACGCATGAATTAACCCAACTTGAGAATATGCGATACGCAGTTGCATTTGCTCGACGTGGTGGACTTACAAAAAGTGATATAATAAACTGTAAGACTTTTAAGGAAATCAGCAAATGGCTAGTAAAATATTAAAAATTTGAATTTTCATTATGAATACCACATATCTTCTTATTGGCATCGGGGCGTTAGTCATTTTATATATATTAGGAACTTATAACGGGCTTGTCACATTAAGAGCGAGAATTAGGGAAGCTCTGTCAAATATTGATGTGCAACTCAAACGTAGAGTTGACCTGATCCCAAACCTTGTTGAGACGGTTAAAGGTTATGCGAAACACGAGAAATCAGTCTTTGAGAATGTTACTAAAGCTCGCTCGACATTGATGGGGGCAGGGTCAACAGCAAGTAAAGCCGAGGCAAATAATATGTTAACCGATGCGCTGAAGTCTCTTTTTGCTGTTGCTGAAGCCTACCCGCAACTTCAAGCAAGTAATAACTTTAAAGAGTTACAACGCCAACTTGAAGATACTGAAGATAAAATTGCCTTTAGCCGGCAGTTTTATAACTCGAATGTTTTGGAATATAACACGAAGATGCAGACTTTCCCAGGTAATTTAATAGCAAGCACGTTTAAATTTAAAACTGAAGAGTTTTTCCAGACAACTGATGAAGAGAAAAAAGAAGTTAAAGTAAGCTTTTAAAGCTTATCGTCACAAGTACTGCGTACCAAGTGAAAAAGAAAATTATAAACATCCTACGTGTTAACGTGTAACGTGGCACATAGAACCTTTTGTATGAACCAATCTTTATATAGTCACATTCAGTCGAATAAACTAAAAACATATTTGCTCATTTTCGGTTTTATTGCTTTTATATCAGCTGTTTTTTATCTCTTGGGTATTTATTTTGGTTCAACCCGGGGCTACTTTATTGCCGGGATGTTTATTTCTCTAGTTAGTGGAGTCGGCAGCTACTTTTTCTCAGACAAAATAGTTCTTGCTATGAATAATGCCAAGCCGGCAGATAAAAAAGAATGGTTTGATTACTACACGGTCGCAGAAAATATTTCTATTGCAGCCGGCGTGCCGATGCCAAAATTGTATGTAATTGTCGACGATGCTCCAAACGCATTTGCAACCGGCAGGGACCCCAAACATGCAATCGTTGCTGCAACAACCGGACTCTTGACTCGGCTTGACCGATCAGACATTGAGGGGGTTGTAGCCCATGAAATGGCCCATGTGAAAAACTATGACATCTTGTTGATGAGCATTGTAACCGTTCTGGTGGGCACTATTGCCTATACGATTGATTTTCTGACTCGGTCAATGATATGGGGAGGAATGCGCGACTCTGATAATAACAGGAGCTCTGGGCCACTTGGGGCAATTATTTTTATTTTGCTTATCATAATTACGCCAATTATTGCGTCATTAATTCAATTTGCCGTGTCGCGACGCCGGGAATATTTAGCTGATGCAACAGGAGTGTTGTTTACTCGAAATCCATCAGGTTTAGCCGATGCATTAAAGAAGATTTCCGATTATCCGCGCGGTATGCGTACTGCTTCAACTGCAACGGCCCATCTTTATATTTCAAATCCGTTTAAGAAGAATGGCCGTCGAGGGGAGTGGCTGATGAATCTTTTTTCCACGCACCCTCCGATTGAGGACAGAATAAGACTTCTTAAAAGTATGTAGGTCAATACCCATTCTAGCGTAGATGTCTGCGTGCAAAACGTTGACAATATATGTGTTAATATATATGCTGTTTGTATCATGAACAATACGCAAACTATTTCCATTTCAGAACTCAGGCAAAACGCAACTGGCGCTATCAACAGGGTAGTCGACAGTCAACGGCCAGTTGTTATTGTGACTCGTTCTAAACCAAAAGCTGTATTAGTTGACTTTAATTACTTTAATTCGTTGGAAGAAGCAATAATGGATTTGACAGACGCAGCTGAGGCCGAAAGAGCAAAAAAAGAACCCAAACGAGAATTCAATAAATATCTTGCAGAGCGTTTTAAAAAACAGTCATGAAGCTGTTAATTTCAAGAAAAGCCGAGAAGGAGCTCGATAAACTTCCCCACAGCTTAGCACAAACAATCAGTAACGAAATTTTGAAATTAACTAGCAATCCTTATCCTCAAAATAGTAAAAAGTTGAGGGGAGAAGAAAATTATAGGATGAGAGTGGGATCATTTAGAGCAATCTACTCAATCGATAAAAAGAAACAAGAAATTACCATTTTAAGAATGGCCGATCGTAAAACGATCTATCGTTAAGTTCCCAATGCAAAATCTATTCTAAAAGTTTTTGTTAGAAACTTCGTATTTGACTCGGGTATACTTATCTATAACTATGGACGATTTAATGAGAAAACAAAGAGCTGTTATTGTTTCAAAAAAACTTGAAATACTCCTTCCTGATGCCAAATGTTCACTCATTTACTCAAACCCTCTACAACTTCTTATAGCGACAATTTTATCAGCCCAATGTACTGACAGAATAGTAAATAAGGTAACAGAGAAAGTGTTTAAAAAATACAAAAACATTGGCGACTATCTAAACGCCGAGCAGAAAGAATTTGAGGCGGACATTAAATCAACGGGATTATATCGGGCAAAAGCCAGAAATATTTTGGCTAGCGCTAGAATAATTAAAGAAAAATATAATGACGCTGTTCCCAAAACAATGAATGAGCTGTTAACACTTTCGGGAGTTGCTCGTAAAACTGCCAATATAGTAATGGGCAATGCTTATGGCATTATTGATGGGATTGCTGTTGACACCCATGTCAGGCGACTTTCTCAAAAATTTGGGTTAACAACTAATAATAACCCGGTCAAAATAGAACAAGACTTAATGAAATTAATACCTAAAAATGACTGGCTAAACTTTTCTCACAGAATGATTGAATATGGACGGGTATATTCCCCGGCAAATAAAAAAAATGATAACTCCGACCCGATAAGCAAGGCACTTGGGAGATTAAATTGAATTGATTTTCATCTGCAAACCGTGAAATACTGCAGTATACTTGGTGTGATATGGCAACCAAACAACTAACGCTTGAGGAAGTTATTCATCTGGCCCGTCTTGCCCACTTAACTTTAACAGATAAAGAAATAGAAACTTATCAGACCCAGCTTTCATCAATTATTGACTACATTGGAAAATTAAACGAGCTAAACACAGACAATGTTGATCCGGCTAATCAAGTAACCGGTTTGTCAAACATACTAAGAGACGATGAAATAAATCCAGAAAGGGCGCTATCTCAAGATGAAGTACTGTCAAACAAAAATGACACCAAACAAGGAAAGTTTGAAGTTGATGCAATACTACAAAATAATGAATAGTAACTCACTCAAAGTTATTCTTGAGAAACTTGAAAAAAGGGAGATCACAAGCGTTGAGATTACAAAACAATATCTTGATGAAATCAAAAAAAAAGATTCCCAGATTAATGCATTTATAACAGTTAATGATAAAGCGCTTAATGAGGCAAAATTAGCTGATGACAAAAGACAAAGAGGTGATAAAGGAGTTCTTCTTGGCGTGCCAATTGCACTTAAAGATGTCTACTCAACTCGTGGCCTCAAGACTACCGCCGGTTCTCGTGTTTTAGAAAATTATATCCCTCCATATGATGCAACTGCCGTAAAAAAGTTAAAGCAAGCGGGGGCTGTCATTTTGGGCAAAACAAATCTTGATGCCTGGGCACATGGTTCATCAGGAGAAAATTCTGACTTTGGGGTCACCCATAATCCTTATGACTTAAAGAGTACACCCGGTGGGTCGTCATCCGGTTCTGCTGCAGCCGTGGCATCGGGTATGGCCCCCGTTGCAGCCGGGACTGACACAGGGGGGTCAATAAGGCTTCCGGCAAGTTTTTGTAATGTAGTGGGGTTAAAGCCAACCTATGGGAGAGTCTCAAGATATGGAATTATTGCTATGGGATCGTCTTTCGATTCAATTGGACACATTACTCAAGATGTCTTTAGTAGCGCATTAGTTTTATCAGTAACGGGAGAGATTGATCCAAATGACGGGACAACAGGCAAAGTAGCAGTTACCCAATATCACAAGCTTTTGGGAAAACCGATAAACGGTGTAAAACTTGGAATAATTAAAGAGTTTATGAAAGAGGGACTGGATAGTGAAATTAAAAAAAACTTTGGAAAAGCATGTAAAACTCTTGAGGATTTAGGCTGTGAAATTGTTGAAATTTCTCTTCCTCATGTGGATTATGCCACTTCCACTTACTATATTCTGGTTCCAGCCGAGGTTAGCTCGAACTTGGGGAGGATGGACGGAGTGAGGTTTGGTAATTCCCGTGACCATTTTTCTGCTGAGGCAAAGAGAAGAGTTATGATTGGAACCTATACGTTGTCCAGCGGTTATTATGACGCTTATTACAATAAAGCTCTTAAAGTGAGACGGCTTATTATTAATGATTTTAATAACGCTTTTAAATCAGTTGATGCAATTATTGCCCCAACTTCCCCGACCCCACCATTTAAACTTGGCGAAAAACTTAACGAGCCTCTTTCGATGTATCTGTCTGATATTTATGTCTGCCCGATGAATTTAGCTGGAGTTCCGGCATTATCAGTCCCGATGGAGCCAGCCCACAACCTTCCCTGCGGGATACAATTTGTAGGGCGTCAGTTTGATGAGAACACGATTTTTAATATTGCCCATGCTTACGAGCAAGCAAGAGGAGACATAAATCTAAAGTTAAAAATTTAAAATATTATGAACAATTATCAACCGGTAATTGGGCTGGAAATCCACGTTGAACTCTCAACCGTCAGCAAAATGTTTTGTTCATGTCCTGCTGACTGGTTTGGCAAGGAACCAAACACGCTAACATGTCCGGTGTGTTTGGGTTTGCCGGGAGCTCTTCCTGTTGCAAACCGCCAGGCGATAGAATGGGTAGTCAAACTTGGACTTGCGATGAGATGCGGGATTAACATGGTTTCAAAATTTGATCGCAAACATTATTTTTACCCCGACCTGCCAAAAGGATTTCAGATAAGCCAGTACGATGTTCCATTTTGCCATGGTGGAAGCTATGATTTGCTGGATAACAAACTAGAAAAGCTCAAAACAATCAATATCAAAAGGATTCACATGGAAGAGGACACCGGCAAACTCATTCATAAGAACGGTAAGTCGTATGTTGATTTTAATCGCTGCGGTGTGCCGTTGGTTGAAATTGTAACTGAGCCGGATTTTGAAAATTCAACACAGGTAAAGCAATTTTTAGAGGAACTCCATACACTTGTCCTTTATCTAAACATAAGTGATGCTAACATGGAAGAGGGTTCGATGAGACTTGAGCCAAACATTTCCATACGAAAAGTACAAGGTTCCACGTTGCACGTTCCAAGTAAAAAAAATATTACGTTAAACGCGGTACATGGTATGTGGTCCGATCTGCCCAACTATAAAGTTGAAGTTAAAAATATTAACTCATTTAAGTTTGCCGTTCAGGCTATTGATTATGAAATCGAGCGACAAATTGAAATATTAAAAAGAGGGGACATTCCGCCCCAGGAAACTCGTGGTTTTGACCCAAACATACACAGAACGGTTTCGCAACGAACTAAGGAAGAGGCGCATGATTACAGATATTTTCCTGAGCCGGATATACCCCCAATTACTTTGGAGAACTCGTATGTTGAAGGGGTCAAAGCCGATTTGCCCGAGCTTCCACAACAGAAACTGAGACGTTATATTAAAACATATAAATTACGCTATCAGGATGCAACTATTCTAATTAGCGATTCTAAACTGTTTAATTTTTTTGAACAAGTATCTGGACACCTAATTACAGGCCACAAGACGGAAGAATTAAAGGATGAAAATATGTACTCAATGGTTGCTAATTTGATAATTAACAAAAAAATCTCTATTGACCAACCTATTGATTCATTTGTGGCAGAGGCTGTTAAAAAACTCAAGCCGGTTGAGACTGACGAGGAAGAACTAGTAAGGGCAATAGATTGGGTAATTAATGAAAATGCCAATGCAGTTCTAAACTACAAACAAGGAAACATAAACAGTATTATGTTTTTAGTGGGGCAGGTAATGCAGAAAATGAAAGGAAAAGCTGATGCGCAACTGGTAAGAAGCAAACTCGAGGAAGCTCTTTCGTAGACGAGTTGACTTCAATTATTTACATGATCACAAAACGAGAATCCGCCGATTTGAACCCCAATCGAAGCCAGCTTGATGATATACTATAACTTATGTCCTTTACCCATCTTCATGTTCATTCTGAGTACTCACTTCTTGACGGGTTAATTAAAATTGATAATCTTGTTGCCCGTGCTAAAGAATTCAAGATGAAATCTCTCGCACTAACTGATCATGGGGCAATGTATGGGGCATTCAAATTTTATATTGCCTGTCGAGACGTCGGGATCAAACCAATTGTTGGCGTTGAGGCGTATAAAGCCAAGAATTCTCGATTTGACCGGCCGACAGGAGTTGCCAGAGACCAATTTCACCTAACCTTGCTTTCCAAAAACTACACTGGATACCAAAATTTGATGAAGTTAACAACCTACGCTCATCTTGAAGGATATTATTACAAACCGAGGGTCGATTTTGAACTTTTAGAGAAATACCGTGAGGGAATTATTGTTTTATCTGGATGTCTCAATTCTGAGTTATCTCAAGCTATTTTATACGATCAGACAACTGAAGCCGAAAAGCTGATCAGAAAATATATTGATCTCTATGCCGAAAATTTTTATTTTGAACTGCAGCGCCCGTTTGGAGTTGAAGAGCAGGAGAAAGTTAATCAGGCGCTTATTTTATATTCAAGACAATACGGAGTTCCGATTGTCGCAACAGCCGATGTCCATTATCTGGAAAAGGGCGATGCGTATGCTCAGGAAATTTTACTTTGTATTCAAACCCAAAGAACAATTCTTGAAAAAGACAGGCCTCTAACAATGTACGAAACCCCCGAATATTATTTTAGAACCCCATCTGAGATGAAAGGGCTGTTTGTTGATTTGCCCGAATGCATTGAAAATAGTGAGAAGATAGCTGATCTTTGCAATTTAGAAATCCCTTATGGAAGGATGATTTTTCCCAATTATCCAATTCCGGGCCACAAAACAGCAGATGTTTATTTTAGGGAATTAACTGCCAAAAATACATTAAAAAGATATTCACGGGTTACTCCAGAACTAAGAAAAAGAATTGACTATGAGCTTGATGTTATTTGTAAAAAAGGCTATTCGACATACTTCCTAATAGTTGCCGATTTTGTTAACTGGGCTAAAAGCCATAACGTTGCAGTTGGTCCAGGACGCGGATCTGTTGCCGGCTCTTGTGTCGCCTATATTCTAAATATTACCGACATAAATCCGCTTGATTACAACCTTCCGTTTGAACGTTTTTTAAATCCTGACAGGCCTTCACCACCGGATATTGACATTGATTTTGCTGATACGAGACGGGATGCAGTACTGGACTATGTTGTTAAAAAATATGGTAAAGAAAAGGTTGCCCAAATCATAACGTTTGGAAGAATGGAAGCCCGACTTGCGGTACGCGATACAGCCCGAGCTCTGGGATATTCATATTCTGAGGGGGACAGACTTGCAAAAATGATTCCCCAGGGCAAGCAGGGATTTGCGGTGACAATTCAAAATGCCTTGGAAGAATCGCCTGAGCTAAAGTCCGCTCACGATAGTGAGGAAGATACAAAAAGAATTTTAGACATCGCCGAAAAACTGGAAGGGGTTGCCCGCCACTCATCGGTTCATGCTGCTGGAGTTGTAATTGCCGACCGGGATCTGACTGATTATGTTCCCCTCCAAAAAGAGGCTAAGGGGGATAGAATTATCACTCAATTTGATATGTATAGCTTAGACCTCAACGCAGTCTCTGAAAATAAGGCGGTGGGACTGATGAAAATGGATTTTTTAGGACTGAGAAATTTAACAATAATTGAGCAGGCAATTGAATTTGTAAAGAAAACTACTGGTAAAACGGTTTCAATTTATGAAGCTCCAATTGATGATAAAAGGACGTTTAACCTAATATCACGCGGGAAAACAGTTGGCGTCTTCCAACTTGAATCCCGGGGGATGCGCCGGTTAGCGCAGGATTTACGCCCGGAGCGCATGTCTGATCTTATGGCAATGGTAGCATTGTATCGCCCTGGGCCAATGGAACTTATTCCGGTTTTTATTGAAGGAAAACGAAATCCCAAAAAAATCAAATATCTTCATTCCGATTTAGAACCGGTACTGTCAGAAACTTATGGAGTTATGGTCTACCAGGAGCAAATAATGGATATTGCCCATAAACTAGCTGGTTACACAATGAGTGAAGCAGATATTTTGAGGATGGCAGTCGGGAAAAAGAAAAAAAAGATGATGGTTGAAGAACATAAGAAGTTTGTTGAGCGGTTTGAAAGTCGTGGATATACGAAAGAGCTGGCAGAGCAAATTTTTGCGTTTATTGAGAAATTCGCAGCCTATGGGTTTAATAAACCTCACTCCGCGTCATACGCATTGATTGCCTATTGGACTGCTTACATGAAAGCAAACTACACAATTGAATATATGACAGCGTTACTTACGGCAGAGTTACAAGGAGTAGCTGGGGCGCAAAAAGAGGCAAAAGTGTTTTCCGCTATTGAAGAATGTCGTGACTTGAAGATTGATATCTTACCCCCGAGTATTAATAAGTCAAAATATGGTTTTAGTATAGAGAATGGCGCAATCAGGTTCGGACTTTCTGCCGTTAAAAATGTAGGAGAGGCTGCAATTGAGTCGATCCTTGAGGGACGAGAAGAGGACTCTTATAAAAGTTTAAGAGATTTTTTGCAGAGGGTTGACTTACGGCGGGTAAACAGGAAAACAGTTGAAAGTTTAATTAAGGCAGGGGCGATGGACAAATTTGGAGCCAGATCCGCCTTACTCTTGTATTATCCATCGGCGCTAACAGAGGTTCAAAAAACTAAAATCTCAACGGCCAAAGGACAATTTGGTTTATTTGGCGATTCAAATCAAAATAACAACCTTATTGATAACTTGCCAAATACCGATGAGTTTGATGATGGGTACCTGGCTGATTTAGAGAAAGAAGTCATTGGTTTTTCTTTAAAAAGATCAACCATGTCAAAATATAAAACAATAATTGAAAAGAAAATTACTAAAAAGATCGGAGAGATTATGGAAAATGATGAGGGCAAAAAGTGTATCATCGCCGGAACTATATCGACCATCAAAATAGTAAAAACTAAAAAAGATAATCACGATATGATTTTTGTAACAATCTATGATGAGACAGGCAGTATTGAATCGGTTGTTTTCCCAAAAACTTATACAAGAACACTAAGCGCCTGGAAAGAAAACGAAGTGGTTTTAGCTAAAGGCACAATTTCTCAAAAAGAGCGGGGCTTGAGTTTTATCATTGATGAGGTTGTTAATTTAACTCAAAGAGATAAAAGATAAATGCATGAAAAGATTAACCGTATCGGAGCGCACATATAAAACCGTTCGCGGAACGGACGTAAAAGAACGGATATGAAATTATGAAAAACAAACATCACTTTAAAATTGATAGCAATCTCTCACTTAAAAAAAAGGAACCATACAAGGATAAAAAGGAGGAACAGGACAGTTTTTTTGCTCTTGCAAAATATTCATCAATTGGGTATTATTTGGTGACTCCATTGTTAGTGGGAGTCTTTTTTGGGTTGCTAATAGATAAGTTAATCAAAAGTTCACCGTATGGTGTTTTGTTTGGATTACTACTCGGAACATTTGCAACCTTCTATAACTTATTTAAATTAACAAAAGAAAATTAGCCTGATGCTACACGTCAGCATTGCACCAGATATACTTTTTTATTTTTTATCGTTCCCTATTTCTAACACTCTTTTAACCTCATTGATATTTTTAGTTCTTTCGATAGTAGTTGGCATACTATTTTTGGTCAAGCAAAATAATTCTAAATCTACTTTTGTATTTTTTGTTCGATATTGTCTGAATCAGCTCTATAACTTATTTCAGCCTATTTTGCAAAACAAAATCGATATTTTTTTTCCTTTTTTGAGCGCTTTATTCTTGTTTATTTTATTTTCAAATTGGCTGGGACTTCTGCCCGGAGTTGGAAGTATTGTTGTGAATGTTGAAGAACGTACGGTGCCTTTATTGAAAGCTGCAACGGCCGATCTCAATACGACAATTAGCCTAGCCCTAATCGTATTTATCGTAATTCAGGTCTCTGGAATAAAATATTTAGGGTTAAGAGGATATCTTTCAAAATTTATTTCATTTAGTGGAATTATTGCATTTTTCACCGGCATTTTAGAGACGATTTCAGAGTTTTCAAAAATAATCTCATTTGCCTTTCGTTTATTTGGTAACATCTTTGCTGGAGAAGTATTATTGGCGGTAATTGTATTTTTGGTGCCAATTTTGGCTCCATTTCCGTTTTTATTACTAGAGGTATTTGTTGGATTCATACAAGCTTTGGTTTTTGCAATGTTAGCAGCAGTATTTATTAATTTGGCAACAACTGCACACCACTAGAAATTTTAGGAAGGAAGGTGACGTATATGGATGCAGAAGCAGGAAAACTACTTGGTACAGCCCTTGCCATTGGACTTGGAGCAATTGGACCGGGAATTGGCATTGGTATAATAGGAGGAAAAGCTGTTGAAGCGATCGGTCGCAATCCTGAGGCTGAATCAAAAGTGAGAACAACAATGATTTTAGGTATTGCGTTTGCTGAGGCAGTTGCTATTTACGCTCTTGTAATTTCGCTTATTGTTAAGTTTACATAGTGGTCATAACGCAAAACGTATAACGCAAAACGCAAGAAATTCTTAAGTTACAAGTTTCGCGTTACAAGCTATAAGAAAGTATGGAAACAGGAGGCTTAGGCATCGATTTAAAATTGATGCTTGCACAAACAATTAACTTTATTTTATTTGTTGCTCTATTTGCGAGATTTATCGCACCATCTTTTTTTAAATTTGTAAAAAAGCAAAAGAAAGACGAGGAAGAAAAGCTGGCAATACTTGCTGATCTTCAAAAGAAAGACGAAGAGGCAAGCAGCCAGGCCGATCAGGTCTTAAAAGAAGCGCGACTTCAAGCAAAAATAATTGTTCAAGAGAGCGAAAAAACAGCAAAAATATCTCGTGAAAAAACCCTTGAAGAGGCCACTGTTGAAGCCCACGAGGTCCGTTCAAAAGCAACAAAGCAGATTGAGACTGAGCGTGATGTCATGTTGGGTGATTTAAAAAGTCAAATTATTAAAACCAGCCGACAATTAATAAGCCAGATCTTAAAGGATACCATGACAAAAGATAACCAAAAAGAAATTATGGAAAAAGCATTTAAGCAGTTACCAAAATAGTCTGTCAATGAAAGTCACACCAGCAATAAAAAGGGATTTAAAATCTTACCTCTTAAAAAGAATTAAGAATAAGGACGAACATCGGGTCGTTGAAATTCAAACGCCTTTTCCAATGAGTTTATCTGAACAAAAATTTTTGAAAAACTATTTATCGGGCAAAGTTGATCTAAAAAATACAATAAATCCGGAATTGCTGGGAGGCTTTGTGCTCGTTGATGGATCTGAAAAAATTGATGCTTCAATTGCCGGACAGCTTGATGAGATTGTTAATTCCCTTATTGCCGAATAATGATAAATAGCCTTGACAAAATTATCGCCGACGTGAGTCAAGAAATTGAGACTCATAAAACGGCTATCACTAAAAAAAGCATTGGAACGGTTGTTGAAATCAGAGATGAAGTTGTTTTGATGGAGGGTTTGGACTCAGCACGATATGGCGAGCTACTTAATTTTGGCTCGGGCGTTATTGGGATGATTGTTGATTTGACCGATACGGTTGGAGCTATCATTTTTGGTAACTACCAGCAGATTAAGCAGGGAGCTCAAGTATCAGCAATGAATGAAATTTTTAGCATTCCAGTTGGGGAGGAGTATATTGGACGAGTAGTTGACGGGATTGGGACACCAATTGATCAGGGTAAAAAAATCTTTTCCAAGGTTCGCTTGTTGGTTGATTCAATTGCTCCGGGTGTTATTGAAAGACAGTCTGTTGACACTTCCCTTCACACAGGGATAAAGGCAATTGATGGGCTGATACCAATTGGCCGGGGTCAGAGACAACTGATTATAGGAGACAGACGAACTGGCAAAACTTCAATTGCGACAGACACAATATTAGCCCAGAAAGGCGGAGATGTAATTTGTATTTACTGCGCAATCGGGCAGCGACGCTCAAATGTTGCAACTACGGTTGAACTCTTGAGATCGTCAGGGGCGATGGAATATAGCATTGTAGTCGCAGCAACTTCATCAGATTCTGCTGCCATGCAATATGTTGCCCCATATGTGGCAACAACAATTGGTGAATATTTTTTACAAAAAGGACGTGATGTGTTGGTCATTTATGATGATTTATCAAAACATGCTTGGGCTTACCGACAGATATCGCTTGTGCTTCGCCGTCCATCAGGTCGTGAAGCATACCCGGGTGATGTTTTTTATCTTCACTCTCGTCTTTTGGAAAGAGCTTGTCGGCTGAATCAGAAACATGGTGGAGGGTCGCTCACTGCCCTGCCTATTATCGAAACTCAAGAAGGGGATGTTTCGGCCTATATTCCGACAAATGTTATCTCAATAACTGATGGGCAAATTGTAGTTGACTCAGACCTATTTAATGCCGGCATTCGACCTGCGATTAATGTTGGCGCTTCGGTGTCTCGTATTGGCGGTGCTGCCCAGGTGTCGGCAATGAAAATGGTTGCCGGAAAGTTGAAGTTTGATCTTGCTCAGTATAGAGAGTTAGCTGCTTTTGCTCAGTTTGAATCAGATCTTGACTCTGAAACGAAGAAATTTTTAGATGGAGGTGCCCGTATGACTCAGCTTCTTAAACAAGGGGTTCATGCCCCTTATGACCTAGCCCATCAGGTTGTAATTTTTTGGGCGGGAACCGCCGGATATTTGGACAGCATTTCAGTTAATAAAGTATCTCAATTTGAAAAAGAATATATTGTCTTTCTTGAAGCCCATCAAAAAAAATTGTTTACAGAAATCAACAAAACAAAGAAAATTGGAGAGACAGCCGAAAAAACTTTAAAATCGGCAACTGATTCATTTATGAAGTTATTCAGTGAACAATAAAAAATGAATTTCAGGCAGGTAAGGAAGAAAATAAAAACAATCAGCAATGTTGCCAAAATCACCAAAGCTATGCAAATGATTGCTGCGGTTAAAATGAAACGTGCAATCGCGCAGGCTCTGGAAGGAAAACTTTATCGCAAGACACTTGATGATATTCTAAGAGAAGTATTATCGCAAGTTGATGGATCTTTGACAGTCGACATTCCACTTCTTAGAACAAATACTGCCTCCAAAACACTTTATATTTTAATCACATCAAGCAAAGGCTTATGCGGAGGATTTAATGTTAATGTTTTAAAACATTTATCCGCTAATACTGATTTTAAAAATGCTCACTTTATAACCATCGAGAAAAAGGGTGGTGCATTTTTACGACGCGTTGGCGCCTCAATTATTGCTGACTTTTCAGTTGTGGACGCGGGAGTTGACATTATCTCTGCTGTTTTTAAAGTTGCAGAACAAGGATACTTAGAAGGAATTTATGGAGACGTGAAAATAGTTTATAATGACTTTGTCTCAAGCTTCAAATATGTGCCCGTCATAACGTCTCTTTTGCCAGTGCTTTCAGTTGATAGTTTACGCCTTGAGGAGACGGCAAAAGAGACATCACTTGCTCACTATCTTATTGAGCCGTCACCAAATGAAATTCTACCAACTTTAATAAAAGACGTACTTCATGAAAAGATTAGAAGTGCCATACTTGATAGTGCTGCTGCCGAGCAGTCAGCTCGAATGATGGCAATGAAACAGGCAACTGATGCTGCCTCAGATCTTATCGTCGGATTAACCCTTTTATCAAACAAATTGAGACAACAAAGTATTACTTATGAATTATTAGATATTATTTCAGCCCAAACGGTATAAAAGTATAAAGTTACACGTTAAATGTATCACGTTATAATACATAAGAAAAAAATGAATACAGCTTGAGAACCTGTAATTTTGTAACGTGGCACTTGAAACATTATTTATGAAAAAGGGAGAAATTATTAAAATCAGAGGAGTTATCGTTGATGTGCAATTTGAGGCTGTCGATACGCCCCGGATTTATGAATCTTTAGAGGTTACTCTTGGTAAAAACGAAACTTTGACCCTGGAAGTCCAGGCAATTCTGGAAGATGGTAAAGTAAGAACTATTGCGATGGGAGCAACCTATGGCCTGGTCCGTGGCATGACTGCCTCAGCCACTGGTCATCAAATTGAGGTACCGATTGGGCAGGAGACATTGGGCAGAATGTTTGATGTGCTTGGAAACCCAATTGACGGGCTGGGTGGTGTGCCAACAAAACAAAAGAGAGGCATCCACGCCTCCGCACCAAAACTGGTTGAACAGGCAACTGTCGACACTGTTTTTGAAACAGGAATTAAAGTTATTGATCTTTTGGCCCCATTTATAAAAGGAGGGAAAATTGCCGTTTTTGGAGGAGCGGGAGTTGGTAAAACTGTCATTATTCAGGAACTTATTCGCAACGTCGCCCAAGTCCATGGTGGCGTTTCAGTATTTACAGGGGTGGGCGAGAGAACCAGAGAAGGAAATGACCTATACCGTGAAATGAAAGAAAGCGGTGTATTACCAAAAACCACTCTCGTTTTTGGACAGATGAACGAGCCTCCCGGCAATCGTTTAAGAGTTGCATTGACAGGTGTTACAATGGCTGAGTACTTCAGGGACCAACAAGGCCAGGATGTACTCTTATTTATCGATAACATGTTTAGATTTGCCCAAGCAGGCTCTGAGGTTTCCGCGCTACTTGGCAGGATCCCGTCAGCTGTCGGGTATCAGCCGACCCTAGCCTCAGAAATGGCAGCGCTTCAGGAGCGCATCACATCAACCCAAAAAGGGTCAATCACCTCAATGCAAGCGGTTTACGTTCCGGCAGACGACTATACTGACCCGGCCCCAGTTGCCACTTTTGCCCACCTTGATGCATCAATAACTCTTGAGAGATCACTTGCCGAGCAAGCACTGTATCCGGCAATTGACCCATTGAGCTCATCGTCTCGTGCTCTTGACCCAGGCGTTGTCGGAGTTGACCACTACGACACTGCTTTTGAGGTTCTGAGAATACTACAAAGATACAAAGATCTTCAAGATATTATAGCAATTTTAGGCGTTGAGGAATTATCGGAGGAAGATCGATTGATGGTATCAAGAGCCAGAAAAATCCAAAGATTTTTGACTCAGCCGATGTTTGTGGCGGAACAATTTACCGCCAGACCCGGGAAATATGTTACAATCTCTGAAACTGTTGAAGGGTTTGCTGCAATAATTGATGGGAAATATGATGATAAACCTGAAACCGCATTCTACTTGGTTGGAACAATCGCGGACGTTAAGTGATATGAGTTTGCATGTACAAATTATTACACCCCAGAAAACTGTTTTTGAAGCTGATGCCGACTCGGTGATAATACCGAGTATGGAAGGTGAGCTAACTGTATTAACTCATCATGTTCCTCTATTTACTCCTCTTGTAGACGGGATAGTTGAGCTCAAAACCGAAAAAGATGATTATTTTTTTTCAATTGGGGGAGGATATCTCGAAACTGACGGAAAAAAAGCAATTATTCTAGTATCGCGTGCCTCAGGACAAGATGAAGTTGATGAGAAAGAAGTGAAACTTGCCGAGGAGAGAGCTAGGAAAATGGTAGTTGAGGCAAAAACTGATGAAGAACGACAGCAGGCAATGGAGTCGCTTAGACGGTCAACCATTGATATTAAGTTGCTTCAAAAAGTGAGACGAAAACATTAACTTTAAAAGTATTGCATTTCTTTTTTTTCTATGCTATCATAGCTACTATGACTAATTGCAATGTTGCCTGAAGGCACCATTGGAGTCGCGAAGTACAGGAGCCTCTCCTAACAGTCTTTTAACGTTGTATAGTCATAACGATTTTTGTTATGACTATATGTAAAGTTTTTTAGTTTCAAGTACTTTTTCATTGATTGCAGTTTTTATTGGGCCACACAGTTTGTCTTGGTGCCCTTAATTGGGCCCATAGCACAATTGGCAGTGCACTTCGTTTGCAACGAAGAGGTTAGGAGTTCGAGCCTCCTTGGGTCCACACTTCGATTCGTTTACACTCACTCAGTGTAAATGGATTGATGTTCAAAAGGATTATTAACAAAATTATGGATTTGATCCTGAGTTAAATCAAAGGATCCACTGCACTTTGACAATCAGGAGGTAGGTAAAAATCAAACAGCAATGAATAAGTTTTGATTTGTAAGACATTGGAGAATCAAGGCTTATGGTGGATGCCTAGGTAGTTTGAGTCGAGGAAGGACGTGTGTATGGACACGATATCGTCGGTGAGTCTCCTAACAGACATTTCAACCGGTGGTTTCCGAATGGGGTAACCCCTCTTGATGTAAATCAAGAGACCCGCTCAGAGCGCTTGCTCTTTTGAGCGGGGGATAACCCGGTGAACTGAAACATCTCAGTAACCGGAGGAAAAGAAAACAATATTTCCGCTTGGCAACAAGCGGGAGAGTGATTCCGTCAGTAGCGGCGAGCGAACGCGGAGAAGCCTAAACCTACTTGTGCTTTGCACAAGGCGTTACACATATAAACGTACAACGTATCACGTTTTTAAAAACGTGAAACTTGGAACGTGAAACTTGGAACGTGAAACTTGGAACGTCTCGCGCAGGGCGCGAGTGGGGGTTGCGGGAGTCTGCATACCTCTGCTTCTTTTTAAAAGAACGTTTTGGAAAAAACGGCCATAGATGGTGACAGCCCAGTATTTGAAAAGAAGAAGTAGAGAGCGGAATTTCCCAAGTACCACGGAACACGGTAACTCTGTGGGAATCCGGGGCGGTCATGCTCCAAGGCTAAATACTCAAACTGACCGATAGTGAACTAGTACCGTGAGGGAAAGGTGAAAAGTCCCCCGGCGAGGGGAGTGAAATAGTACCTGAAACCATAAGCTGTCAAACAGACAGAGCTTGTGCTTTGCACAAGGCGTTACACATATAAACGTACAACGTATCACGTTTTTAAAAACGTGAAACTTGGAACGTGAAACTTGGAACGTGAAACTTGGAACGTCTCGCGCAGGGCGCGAGTGATGTCGTGCCTATTGAAGAATGAGCCAGCGAGTATTTTGCGTTATGCAAGTCTAACCCCGATAAATCGGGGGGAGGCGTAGGGAAACCAAGTCTGAATAGGGCGAACAATCAAGCATACGTTTAATGACCCGAAACTGAGTGAGCTAACCATGGACAGGGTGAACCCCGATGATAAATCGGGGGGAGGCCCGAACCCGTAGTCGGTGAAATGACTTGGGACGATCTGTGGTTAGTGGTAATATGCCAATCGAACTCAGAGATAGCTGGTTCTCCCCGAAATATATTTAGGTATAGCCTTCAGTTAAGTCTTTGCGGGGTAGAGCGACTGGATAGGCTGTCAAGGCTTTGCCGAGGCAGCCCAACCAAACTCCGAATACGCAAAGTTTTTTTCTGGGGAGTCAGACCGGCTCGGATAAGCGAGTCTGGTCGAGAGGAAAAGAGTCCGGACTTCCATCTAAGGTCTCTAAATGACTGTTAAGTGGGAAAGGAAGTAGAATCACAAAGACAGACGGGAAGTTGGCTCAGAAGCAGCCACCTTTTAAAGAACGCGTAACAGCGCACCGTAATAACCCGCTTGAGAGCGTAAGTTTTTGAGCGGGATGTGATTTTGCGCCGAAAATGATCGAGGCTAAAACAGTCTACCGACGATGAAGCCCGCTCAGAGCGCAAGCTATTGAGCGGGGGTAGGGGAGCGTTCCTTTTGCAGTGAAGCTACGTCGTAAGGCGGGGTGGAGCGGAAGGAAGTGAGAATGCTGGCATGAGTAACGATTCTCTTTGTGAAAAACAAAGACGCCGAAAGTCCAAGGTTTCCTGCGCAACGTAAATCGACGCAGGGTAAGTCGGATCTAAGGGCGCGTCCCGAAGGGGCCGTCTCGATGTATAAGCAGTTAATATTCTGCTACTCACTAAGTGTGCGTTAGACACTTTACTGATGACGAAGTATGCAAAATCACTGTTCTCTATATGGTAACAGTAGTCGTGCGTGTTTCCAGGAAAAGTCAGTTAATAGGAGTGCATTTAGTATCCGTACCGCAAACCGACACAGGTGGACAGGTCGAGTAGACCAAGGCGATCGAGTAAGGATGGTTTAAGGAACTCGGCAAAAAAGCTGGGCGTAAGTTATACGATATGCCCTACCCCGCTTAACCGCGGGGTCACAGCAAAAGTTTTCTAACCGACTGTTTAGCAAAAACACAGGTTCCTGCAAATCCGTAAGGAGAAGTATAGGAGCTGAGGCCTGACCAGTGCCCGTAAGTCAAGAACTGAGGTTGATCTTGTCCTTCGGACAAGGCGTTACACGTATAAACGTACAACGTATCACGTTTTTAAAAACGTGAAACTTGGAACGTGAAACTTGGAACGTCTCGTCCGGAGGACGAGCTAGGTTTTGGTTCAAGCTCGGGTGAACGTCAGCTCTAACCCTGAGAGTTCTAAGGTAGCGTAGTCCCTTGCCGGGTAAGTTCCGGCCCGCACGAAAGGTGTAACGAGTTAGAAACTGTCTCGAACCATTGCTCGGTGAAATTGAAATGGCTGTGAAGATGCGGCCTACCTGCACTTGGACAAGAAGACCCCGGGAGCTTTACTGAAGCTTGATATTGGCAAGGAGCATTTGATTGTTTAGCGTAGGAGGGACCACGTTCATGCGCGCAAGCGCACTGAACGTGGACCAATGAAACACCTCTCTTCGAATGTTTTGAGTCTTACCCTGCAATAGCGGGGGATAGTGTTAGGCGGTCAGTTTAACTGGGGCGGTTTTCTCCAAAAGCGTAACGGAGAAGCGCAAAGGTTGGCTTATTCCGTATGGAAATCGGAATTTAATGTGTAAACGCAAAAGCCAGCTTGACTGTGAGGGTGACATCCCAAGCAGGTTCGAAAGAAGGCGTTAGTGATCCCCCGATGGCCTATGATTGGCCGCGGGGCTTAACGGATAAAAGCTACCCCGGGGATACACACCTGTGTCCCGATTCTATGGTAACATAGAATCTAGCATACGGCTAATAACGGTGAAGCCCTCCTACTTTGTGGTTTTGGTCTTGCCACAGCGAGAGAGTAGAGGGTAATACCGTGGGAAGTTGGAGATATATGACAAAAAAACAAAAAGACGTATTAATTGGAATGATACTTGGAGATGCATATTTGCAAAAAACTGGTGAAAAAAATTCAAGATTGAGGCTTGAACACACTACCAATCAAAAAGAATATTTAGAATGGAAAGTGAATTATCTTAAAAATTATTTTCAAAATAAAGCTCAAGATATAACTCGCTTCAATCCTGTTTGGAAAAAAACATATAATTATGTGCGGATTCAATCGTATTCCAGTCCGGAATTTGGGAAATTTCAAAGGCTATTTTATAGTCAGTCAAAAAAAATTATTCCTGACACAATTAGTACACTTTTAAAAAGTCCAATATCAATCGCAGTTTGGTTTATGGATGATGGTTATTATTATCATCGCGATAATATGGCTTATATTTATATTCCAAATTATGATAAGCAAAGCTTGCAATACTTGATGGACGCCCTAAGAAGTAATTTTGATCTTACCGCGGCTCTTAAGAAGAAAAGCAAAGGACTTGTTTTAACTTTTAATGTCAATGAAACAAAAAAATTGATGGAGATAATTAGTGAATATGTTATTCCATCAATGAAATATAAAATATCTCTTAACCCCGTATCGACTGAATGAAATCCCGATCAAATCGGGAAAGTAATGAGATAGTCAATATATAAATGATTATCATACGCCGTACCCCCGCCTATAGGCGGGGTGAAGATATAGTCAGTGCAACAAGAAATTGTTGATTATGATATAACGTTTGTTATATTCATGAACAGGCTAGTCTCCCCTGAGAGTTCATATTGACGGGGAGGTTCGGCACCTTATGAGTCGAATCAAGGGGTGCCTAGAGTGGTAACACTCTACAAAAACAAGTGGCTTATAACGGTGAACTCCATATATAATTATGTATGGACAATACCGTGGGAAGTCTAACTCAAGCTAAAATGTCTTTATATTTAGTCTCTTTTCATCAAGGGACGCTTGTGTTATGACCCCGTAGAGACTTTCTATATAACATATAGAAGAATCCAAAGAAACTGGATTAATACGCCAACTCCAATGCTAGAAATCATTGGATGAAGATATAGTCCGATCCCATTAGTAATAGTGGTAACCATTTGCGATGTCGGCTCATCGCATCCTGGGGCTGTAGTAGGTCCCAAGGGTTGGTCTGTTCGCCCATTAAAGCGGTACGCGAGCTGGGTTCAGAGCGTCGTGAGACAGCTTGTAACGTCCAGAACTGTCTCATCTCTTCGACACTTTAGAACGTGTTGATTTAGTCTATGTTATTCCATGGTCTTCTTGAAAAACAAAAATAAGAGAATATAAATCTGGCTATATGCTGGGATCTCCTGACAACTGCAGACTACTCGCTCCGACATTCCGTCGGGACAGTGAAAATGCCTGTAGGTTTTCCCTACGCGGGGAAAGCAGGACAATCAGCAGGAAAGGCTCCGCTTCGGCGGAGAATCCTCACAGACTATACGCCAGACGCCCCGCTAAAGGCAGGGTAAAGATATAGTCGATAAATGTCGGACTCTATCCAGTGCAGGCGTTTGGATTCTTGAAGGGGCTCTCTTCTAGTACGAGAGGACCGAAGAGAGGGAATCCCTGGTGTACCAGTTGTCCCAAAAGGGCATCGCTGGGTAGCTATATTCCCACGTGATAAGTACTGAAAGCATCTCAAGTACGAAGCACACCCTAAGATGAGGAATCCCTATAGCTCCCCGCAAGATCAGCGGGTTGATAGGCGCTAGGTGTAAGCCCCGTAAGGGGTTTAGCCGATGCGTACTAATGAGCGATTCCAATGTCTTACAAACCACAATTTATTCAAGTTGTTGACTTTTTTACCTACTTACTCTACTATCATCTCTTATGGATCTTATAATTGTAGAGTCGCCAACAAAGGCTCGAACGTTCACGAGAATATTGGGTGACGATTTTTCTATTGAGGCTTCCATGGGACATGTGAGAGATCTTCCTGAGAAAAAGATGTCAATCGATCTTGAGCATACGTTCAAGCCAGAGTACGTCATATTACCCTCAAAACAGGCAACTGTTGACAAGATTGCAAAAATAGCAAAAAAAGCCAAAACTATCATTTTGGCAACAGACTCAGATCGTGAGGGAGAGGCAATTGCCTATCACATTGCCTTTATTTTGGGGCATGTAAAAGAGGACTGGCCCAATAAACCACACATCAAAAACTCAGATCTGAAACGGATTGTTTTTCACGAGATTACTGAAAGTGCGATAAGGCAAGCACTACAATCCCCTCGACAACTGAATGTTGATTTGGTTGACGCACAACAAGGTAGACGTCTTCTTGACCGCATCGTTGGCTACAAACTCTCCCCTCTTTTGTGGAAAAAAATGGGCAAACGATGGTTGTCTGCAGGACGAGTGCAAACTGTTGCCTTACGATTTATTGTTGAAAGGGAGAAAGAGATTGAAAAATTTAAGTCAGAGCCTTTTTATCGTGTTAAAACATCACTTAATACCCCTGATAAGTTTGTGTTTGATGCTGGTGTTGATGGGTATAAGGGAGAGGTGTTTGAAAAGAAAACGTCTATTGAACTATTTGATGGAACATATACTTTTTCAAAAACATCTATAATGAAAGAACGCGCCAAAACTATTGAAAAAGATTTAGAGGGCGATTCGTTTACAGTGACAGACGTTGATGAAAAAGTTTATGCAAAGTCTCCACCTCCGCCCTATACCACATCAACCTTACAACAAGAAGCATCCCGTTTGATGGATTACTCAGCAAAACTCACTATGAGCATTGCACAGCAACTCTATGAAAAAGGAATGATTACCTATCATAGGACCGATTCGGTCAATCTTGCCTCTCAGTTTATTACTCAGACAACTACGTTCGTAAGACAAGAGTACGGCGAAAAGTATGCCTCGCCAAAGCAACGTTTTTATGCAAACAAATCACGTCTAGCTCAAGAAGCACATGAGGCAATTCGACCCACAAAAGCTGACAAAACACCATCAGAACTTGAAAAAAGTCTTGGACCACGCCATAGAAAACTCTATGAACTTATCAGGAATCGAAGTCTGGCAATATGTATGGCCGATGCACAAATCGCATCACTAAAAGTCAAAATTGAAACAAAAAAAGAATACAAATTATCCTCCCAATTTGAAGCAATCATTTTTGATGGATATTTAAAACTTTACACACAAAAAAACAAATCTACAAAACTACCTCATATTGAAAAAGGAACAAATCTTGATCTTCTAAATGTTACCTCTCAAGAAAACTTCACTCAACCACCCCCAAGATATGCAGAAGGCTCGCTTATCAAAGCGCTAGAATCCCACGGAATAGGCCGACCGTCAACTTATGCGCCAATTATCTCAACCACAATAGGGAGAAACTATGTTGAAAAAAAGGAAGGAAGACTATATCCTACAATGCTGGGAAGTGCTGTGTGTAACTATTTATCTGAAAAATTTCCTCAGCTTTTTGAAATCTCATTTACTGCAGGTATGGAAGATCAACTCGATAACATTGCCGAGGGTAAAGAGACCACAGTAGAGCTTCTCAGTAAATTTTATGGACCATTTGATAAGACACTCGAGAAAGAATTTAAAACAAAAGATTATATTGATGTTCAAGAGAAAACGGATGAAAAATGTCCGACATGTGGAAAACCACTTTTACTTCGCTACTCAAAGTTCGGGAAATTCTTTGCCTGTTCAGGTTATCCTGATTGTAAATTCACCAAGAGTTTTGTTGAAACAACTAATCAAAAGTGTCCTAAATGTGAAGACGGCGACATTGTGGTTAAATTTACTAAGAAAAAAAAGAAATTTTTTGGTTGTTCAAATTACCCTAAATGTGATTTTGCTACCTGGAAATTGCCAAAAGGCCAGGAATCTACTTCAGATAAATCTCAATCTGATTAACTTTTTTCTGTTGAATTTTCTTTTCCAATTTACTATCATGCAATGTGCAAAAGTATATATTTGTTTCAGGTGGAATAATTTCAGGATTAGGCAAAGGGATAACTTCAGCATCAATCGCCCTTCTTCTTCAGTCAATAGGCGTCAAAGTCACTCTTGTTAAATGTGAGAACTATCTTAATGTTGACGCCGGGACTATAAATCCAATTGAACATGGCGACCCTTTTTTGTGCGAGGACGGGCTTGAGGCAGACATGGATATTGGAACATATGAAAAATTCTTAAGTGTCGACATGGGGCATCCCAACTTCATGACAATGGGAGCGATATACCAGACAGTAATTGAAAAAGAGAGACGGTTTGAATATGAGGGCGAAGACGTTCAGGAGGTCGTTCACATAACTGGAGAAATAATTAAAAGAATTAACAATGCTTTAGAAGAGACCAAATCGGAAATTGCAGTTATTGAACTTGGCGGAACTGCCGGTGAGTACCAAAATATTTTATACTATGAAGCTTCAAGAATGCTTGCATTTAAAAATCCCGGACAGGTTATTCATATTCATGTTTCATACATCCCGACTCCTAAACACTTGGGTGAACCCAAAACCAAACCGGTCCAACTATCAGTTCGCACTGTTAATTCCATGGGAATTCAGCCTGATTTGCTCGTTGTGAGGTCAGAGACCCCAATTGATACACGCAGAAAAGAGAGATTGGCCCTTTTTTGTAACGTTAATGCTGAGGATGTAATCTCGTCTTACGACGTTGAGTCAGTTTATGAAGTCCCGCTCATTCTTGAGAAACAGGATATAACAAAACGAATCTGTAAGAAACTCAAACTTACATATAAGATACCAAAATTAACAGGCTGGACGAAGATGATAAAAGAACTACATACCCCAAGGGGTAAAAAGATACGAATAGCAATAGTTGGAAAATATTTCAAAACCGGCGACTATAAACTAAAAGACTCCTATGCTGCGTTATTTGATGCAATTGACCATGCTTCTCTTTTTAATAAAGTTGACATTCAAGTTGAGTGGATAAGTGCAGAAGATGTTGAAAAAAATGGAATTGAAAAAATCCCCGAGATGCAAGGCATTAATGGAATAATTGTACCCATTGGATGGGGGAAACGTGGAATTGAGGGAATGATACAAACCGCTTCATACGCCCGGCGTAAAAAAATTCCTTATTTAGGTCTGTGTTATGGTATGCAAATTGCAGTTATTGCCTTTGCTAGAGACATTCTTAACTGGAAGGACGCTCATACTGAGGAAGTTAAACCTAAATCTGGCCACCAAGTTATACATCTGATGCCTAGCCAAAAAGATGCTATAGAACGCCGGGCTTATGGAGGCACGATGAGACTTGGAGCATGGGAAGCGATAGTTCAAAAAGGCACTCGGGCGTGGGACATATATGATAAATACAATGGATTTATAAATAAAAAAACCGGGTTAACAAGTGAGAGGCACAGACATAGATATGAATTTAATGATGAGTACGCGTCTGATTTTGAAAAGGCAGGACTTATAATTTCAGCTAGATCGAAAGTCGAGAATTTAGCAGAAATCATTGAACTAGCAAAGAAAACTCATCCATTCTATTTCGGAACACAAGGACACCCTGAGTATAAAAGTCGTCCACTTTCTCCCCATCCAATTTTCGTGGAATTTATTACATCTTGTGTTGGAGATAGGTAAATGATAGAATTAGATTATGGCAAACTCAATAACAATTCAGGAAATGCCCATCAAAGTGGGGGACACAGTCTCCATTACTTACGGATTTGTTGATAAAGGCAAAGAGAAAACACAGGTTTATGCCGGTATTGTCCTTCAAATTAGAGGAGAGGGCATGAGTAAAACGTTTACGGTTCGAAAAATGACAAAGAGCAAAATTGGCGTTGAAAGAATTTTCCCGGTTGCCTCACCCTTTATTAAAAAAATATCTGTTGTTAAAAAAACAAAAAACAGCAAAGCAAAAATTGGTTTTATCAGAACTCGCTCTGAAAGAGAAATTAGAGAACGGCTTTATACGAAATAATTATCATGCCTCACCAGTCTAAGATTGGACTTCTGGGTGAACAGATTGCTGCGGAATTTCTGTCAAAAAAAGGTTTTAAAATCCTAAATAAAAACTTCTACACAAGAGGAGGCGAGATTGATTTAGTATGTCTTGACAAAAAAACTCTTGTCTTTGTTGAAGTCAAATCAAGAGGGGAAAATAGCAAAGGATTTGGATATGAGGCGATAACATTTAATAAACTCTCTAAACTAAAAAGAGCCATATATTATTTCATAAAGTCTTATAACGCTTACTATTCAAATTTTAGAATTGACATTGTCAGTGTTGAATTTTCGACTGATAAAACTTTCAAGAATATCAAACATTACCCAAATATTAGTTCTGATGATATAAAATAAAAAATATAAGGGTCCCACAACTCAAAAAGCGAGTTTAAAGGGCAAGGGAGGGGGTGAAATTATATGTATGTATTTGATGCGATGCAGTCGATTGTGACAACTTTTTTTAGAAGTCTAGTCCTGTATCTTCCCAATTTTATTGGGGGATTAGTAATACTGGCAATTGGCTTGGTCTTGTCACAAATTGTAAGATCCTTAGTCTCAACACTATTCTCTGTATTTAAGCTAGATGAAATCATAAAGCAAGCGCGGATAGGCAAAAAAGAGCAAGTGAAGGTTTGGCAAGACTTACTAACCGAACTTGCCGGATGGTCTGTAGTAATCTTGTTCTTAGTTCCGGCATCTGAAGTCTGGGGACTTACCAAAGTCTCTGATGTTCTAAATAATATTCTATATTACATTCCAAATGTCCTAGTTGCGGTTGTGATAGGATTGATTGGATTGGTAATTGCCAATCTGGTTGCTGACTTTGTTCGCCACTCGGCCAGAACTGTTGGGTCAACATCGGCAAACACCCTATCAGCCTTAGGTCGATACGCGATTGTCTTTTTTACGATTCTGATCGTCTTAAACCAGCTTGGGGTTGCACAGGATCTAATCAGGATATTGTTTACCGGTATCGTTGCCATGGTTGCAATTGCCGGGGGATTGGCATTTGGCTTAGGAGGGCAGAACGCAGCAAAAGATGTTCTAGACGAATTTAGAAGATCGTTAAAGTAAAAAAATTTCTTAGCGTTAAATTTAATGGATTAGCTTCCCGGTTGTTTTTGTTGCTCTAACCCATTGACTGATGATATAATTTGATCTATAGCAGGCCCCATCATCTAGTGGTTAGGATACCGGGCTTTCATCCCGGACACACGGGTTCGAATCCCGTTGGGGTCACCAATGATCTGTACCCTAAAAAGTGGACACACGTCTTAGTATTCTTTCGTTAACGTTAATAATTAACAAAGTAATATGAATAGGACTAC
>Ga0155907_108_pt1 | contig 35724 bp, 39 predicted proteins | sample RifCSPlowO2_01_FD_107561 | JGI IMG/M metagenome (GOLD analysis project Ga0155907, IMG submission 107561) | Candidatus Roizmanbacteria bacterium RIFCSPLOWO2_01_FULL_39_19
AACCCCCGTAGGCTTGCGCCGATAGATTTACAGTCTATTCCGATTGGCCACTCCGGCACCCCTGGTTGATTTATCTCTTTCAATTACTGTTTTTAATCGTGATTTTAACATTCTCCTTCCTTGGCTTGATTTATAAAAGAGCTCTTGGTTTATAGCGTCCCCTTTATATTTAAACCCCTCATAGTAAACTAACTCGAATGGTCTTCTGGGTCTAGTACTTTTTGACTCACCATTATTATGCTGTTCTAGTCTTTTCTCTACATTATAGGTAAAACCAATATAAAATTTTTTATCCTTCAGACTAAGCAAAACATACACGAAATACATAAAAACATTATATTCCATCCGCTCTGCCCGCTCAGACTAAAAACTCTGAGCGTGAGATCGGACCCGCTCGCTATGCCGAGCGGGCTCCGGCACCCCTGGTAAAATCCGGTCTTATTATATCATCTCAGGCCTCTATCGACTTGTAATTCTTGTCAAAACTAAGTAACATAATTATGTATGGTATACGCCTTCGTTAAAGACCACACTATTAAACTCCTTTCTTTGTCTAGGACTATGCTTGGGCAATACCGTACGTCTTTTTTCGCTAAAAATCACTCCGTTGGCTTACTTAAAAATGGAGCTATAGAAAACATTGATCTTGTTGCATCGGCCATAAAAGAAGCTCTCACCCAGGCACAGCCAGCGCCAATGGCTGAAAAAGACATTTTTCTCATTTTGCCTCAGGAAGCATTTACATTTGCACGCTATTCAATTCCTGGCGACATATCAGACGCTGCCGTCTTATCTTTTGTTAAAGATAAGCTCCGCTCAGAACAGGCGGTTGACGTTGACACTCTTCTTCATGACTTTATTGTTACTAAAACAGACGAGGGGTGTGTAGTCTTGTTTTATGGAATGGATAAGACACTCTATGCCAATTTTGATGATGCATTTAGACTCCTTGGACTAACTGTTAAAAATGTTATTCCTGAAACACTTGCCTACTTCAAATTGTTTAACAAAACATTAAATGGGCAAAAACAGGAGAAGGTTATGTTTGTTGATTATGATGAGGATTCATTTGGATTTGTATATGATGCCACCGGGTTACTGCAGGATGATAGAATCACTTTAAAAGATGATATTGTTGAGTCTTTAAAAAAAGAAATCGAGGACCTTCAGAAAAAACATACTCTTACCCTTAATAGAATTATTTTATCCGGCCCAAAATCAAAAGATACCCGCCAGGATTTCTTCACTAAAGATGTTGGTGTCTGGACAAATCCACTTGAGAAAATTATTCAAAACTTTTACGGAGATTATGTTAAGTTGCTTTTGCCCACACAGGGAGCACAATTTTCTCTTTTGCAGTTCGCTGTCAATCTAGGAGGATATATTTTTGAGAGTGAGAAAGATAAATTTCAACCGCTTACTCCTAATAGAAAAGTTAATATAACTTCAAATGGCAGTGAAAGACGAAAGACATCGCTTCCATTTACAAAACGAGACACGGCAATATTTTTACTATCATTTATTTTGTCGTTTGGAATCATAATTGGCCTTGCCAACTTCAAAAATATTCCAGGAATATCTCAATCTTTCAAACCAATACCAACTATTGAACCAACAAAGACTCAGAAACCAACAACCGTTCCAACATCGTCTATTGAGCGTTCAGAAATCAAAGTAAAAATTTTGAATGGAACAGGAATTAAAGGGAAAGCCAATGAACTGGCAACAATTTTAAAAGAAAAGGAATACTCTGAGGTTTTAACAGGTAATGCTGAGAGTTTTGATATTAAGAACACGGAAATCCAAGTTAAAGAAAGTAAAAAAGACGCCGTTATCCTAATTAAAAAAGATTTGGGGGGAATTGTTGAAATCAAAAAGACGAGCTCTCTTGATGAGGATGAAGCAGCAGATGCTATTGTAATCTTAGGACTTGACTTAGTCTCACCCACGCCAACTAAATCCGAGTAGTTTTAGCCTCATACCTCAGGTATACTGTACCCAACTATGGAAACTTATGAAGAATTAATAAATCGGGTAGATTATTTGGTAAAAAGCGTTGATCTTGAGATAAAAAGACGAGAGTTGTCCGAGCTTGAGGCACAGACTTATGGGCCAAATTTTTGGGCCGATCATGAAAAGGCTTCGAGTGTTATGAAGCAAATTTCCGATTTGAAAAAACTTATTGATGACTTTGACATGTTAAATATTCTTATTGAAGAGAAACAATATGATGAAGCTAAAAAATTAATTAACCAGTACGAGATTCAAATTTATTTATCAGGAAGTTATGACAAGGGAGACGCTTTACTTTCGATTCACGCGGGGCAAGGCGGTACTGAGGCAATGGATTGGACAGAGATTTTATATCGCATGTATTCTCGCTATGTTGAAAGGAAAAATTATAAAGCAACAGTTTTAGACCGAATTGACGGTGAGGAAGCCGGTATTAAAAGCATAACAATCAAAGTTGAAGGACTCAATGCTTTTGGTTATCTGAAGGCTGAAGCTGGAGTACATAGACTGGTGCGTTTGTCTCCATTTAACGCGAATAACCTTCGTCAAACGTCGTTTGCTCTGGTTGAAGTTTTGCCGGTAATTGACGACAACGACGTTATTGTTAATGAAGACGATCTTGAGTGGAATTTTTTCAGATCAGGCGGTCATGGAGGGCAAAATGTTAATAAAGTTTCAACCGCAGTCAGATTAATTCATAAACCGTCAGGCATTGTTGTTACTTGTCAGCAAGAGAGAACTCAAGAACAAAATCGGGGAATTGCGCTAGAGCTACTGAAGGCAAAACTTTGGCAACAACAATCAAAGGCCAGGGATAAAGAAATAAACAGTCATAAAGGCCCAAAGCAAGCTTCTTGGGGACTCCAAATTCGATCTTATGTTCTTCACCCTTATCGGCTTGTTAAGGATCTAAGAACAGGGCACGAGGAAAGCAATACTGATAAAGTACTCGATGGTGACCTTGACCCATTTATTGAAGCATTCCTAAAATCTGCTCGTTAATAATTCCTTAATTTCATTTGTTTTTTTGTGGGCTATTTGCTAGTATGAAAACATCATGGACAGCACAACCAATTCATCAGAAGAGTCGTTAATGCATTCTCTTTCAACTAAAGAACCGCTTGCCCACAATGAGGGATTTAGCACAAAAGCAACGATTGCTATTCTGATTTTTGCAGTCGTCGTTGGAGGAGCATCGGGATTTATATATAAACAAGTCATTGCCGTCAAAACTTCAGCTTTGAACAGGCAAGTTCAAGTGAGTAACCAAAAAGCTAAGGAAGTTGTGGGAATCGCCGGCAAAAAGAACTTTAAAGATCAGGCTGAGGGAATATTGAAGCGTGGTGGGATTGACGGGGAAGGGAGCCATCATTTAGAACGCCCGGGAGGAACTTCACAAAATGTTTATCTAACTTCTTCAACCGCTGATCTGTCAGGATTTGAAAATAAAAGGGTAAGAGTTCATGGTGAAACGTTTGCAGCTGAGAAAGCCGGATGGCTCATGGATGTTGGTTTGGTTGAGGTATTGGAATAATGATACAATTTGACAATGTCTCCAAAAAATATCCCCTTGGAAATAGTGCATTGGAAGATGCTGCGTTTTTTATTGACAAACAAGAATTTGTTTTTTTTGTCGGGCCATCAGGTGCTGGTAAAACCACTATTCTTAAGTTAATTCTAAAACAAATCAACCCATCATCCGGATCAATATTCGTAAATGACGTTGATATTGCTGATAAAAAATTTCACGATACTTTAAAGTTAAGACGATCAATCGGAATGATTTTTCAAGATTTCAAGATTTTGTTTGACAGAAATGTTTTTGAAAATGTTGCTCTCTCCCTTGAAATCGCCTCAGCTGGAAAAAATAGTATAAAAAAAGAAGTCGAAGAGGCGCTGTCAACAGTTGGCATTATCGACAAAAAACTAATGTTTCCTGTTCAGCTTTCGGCCGGGGAATTGCAGCGTGTTGCAATTGCCCGTGCAATTGTTGGCGGACAAGATATTATCTTGGGTGACGAGCCAACGGGTAACCTTGACCCAAAAACAAGTTGGGATATTATGAAAATTTTTAAGAAACTCGAAAGTGACAAGACAATTTTAATCGCAACTCATAATGTTGACATCGTCAATAGTTTTAAAAAACGAGTTATCACGCTTGATGGGGGTAAAATAACTGCCGATGAAAAAAAAGGAGGCTATCACTTATGAGAACATTTTTTTCATCATTTAGGCGAACCCCTTATCAATCATTTGCATCAATTATTATTCTATTTTTCACATTACTTTTAGCTTTGTTTTTCTTTAATTTAGTTTCTTTTTTTTATGGAGTACTGGGATACGTTGAAACTAGACCACAGGTGATTGCCTATTTTAATGTTGAAACCACAGATGATAAAGTGCTTGAGATTAAAAAACAGATTGAAAACTCGGGCAAAACATCATCAGTTGTGTATGTGTCTAAAAAACAAGCATTAGAGATATATAAAAATCTTAATAAAGACAATCCCCTTTTGATTGAAATGGTGAGCGCTGACATACTGCCTGCATCAATTGAAATTTATGCTAAGCGTCCGGAATATCTGGGTCAAATTGCTGATTATTTAAACAAACAGTCGGTGATTGATGAAGTTAATTATCAAAAAGATATAGTATCTAGACTTCTTGCCATCACAACTGCCCTAAGACAAATTTCTGTATTTGTATTTTCGTTTTTAATATTAATAACAATTATTGTTCTAATGACTACAACGGCATTTAAAATTGCGGTGCGCAAGGATGAAATTGAACTTATGAAACTCTTGGGCGCATCAAACTGGTATGTTCGAAAGCCATTTTTAATCGAGGGGATAGCATTTGGAGTTATCTCCAGTACTCTAGCATTTTTGGTATTTTTTGGAATATTTTTTTATGTTAAGCCGTATTTAACTAACTATTTGCTTGGTATCCCCTCACTCCCATTTCTTGGTTGGGGGCAATACGGAGTTACTGTTTGGCCCCCTTCAATTAATTTTGTTATTGCTAACTATTTTGGAATTGCCTTATTTGGCGGGATGATTGGACTTATTGGCAATTATATTGCCACCTCAAAATATATAAAATGAATTTATGAGTGGTTTTTTTTATTCACTCATTACATTAGTTTTTGTCTTGTTTTTCGTTAGTTTTCCCGTCTTTGCTCAGACAATTAACGAGATTTGCCCGGTTGCATCAGATGGATATCCGTATGAATGGGTTGAGGTTTACAATGATTCAGATTCTCCTATTTCTACCGAAAATCTTAAAATTACTGATGAGACCAATAAAACACTCAAATGGCAGAGTAACGAAGTTCCCCCTCATGGGTATGCTCTTGCCACATCAAGCTCGATCCTTAATAATGACGGCGACACTGTGTATATTAAAGATTCTTCAGGAAATGTCATAATCTCACAAAACTATCTTGAGACCTTTGGTGCAAATATGACTTACACCAGATGTGACAATGGTGGAAGGTGGATACAAACAAGTTTTGTCTCACCTCTTGCAGACAACGAACAAGCCTGTTTTTTGCCAACTGCAACTTCCGTCCCAACCAATACTAATGTTCCCCAAAATGATACATCAATAACCCCGTCGGTTGATTACAACAATATTTATATTTCTGAAGTTATGGCTTATTCGGAAACTGAATCAAACGAATGGATTGAATTGTTTAATAACAACTCTTTTGAAGTTCGTTTGATTGATTGGCAGATAGATGATGAGTTAGGTGGCGGATCAAGTCCTTTTAAGTTCTCTTTGACAATCCCCGCTTATGGATATGGCAGTTTTGATATCACCAGGTCGATCTTCAATAATGACCAAGACGTCGTCCGACTCCTAAACACAGAAAGTTTACAAAAGGATAGTATCAAATATTCAAGTTCTGAAAAAAATAAAAGTATTGGTAAACCTAATATTTTTTCAAGTTCTGTCTGTGTTCAGTTACCAAGCAGAAATGTCGGCAATTATCAATGTATCTCGGATGGCAATTCGAGCACCAAACAAAATCAAACATCAGCCCAAATTTTAACCCCAACTTTTTCGGCAAATAGTTTAGAAAATAAAATCGCCACCGATGGACAAAATCTTGCCTCTGTCGAGTCGCATTTTTCTCTTCCAAAATTTTTCGGATCAATCAAAGGTATTGCAACAAGAAAAAATGTCATTAGTCCTAAGAAAGTTGATAAAAAACAGCTAAAAACTGCTGCGTCATTTGCTGCCACATCTTTTATGTTTTCATGGGCCAATATTTTCTATATACTGTTTAAGTTACGAGGAAAATACAAAGAGTTTTATGAAAAGTCTCTCAATTAGATCTTTTCTTTACTGGATGCCGGCAATTGTCTGGATGGTTTTTATTTTTGTACTTTCATCAAGGCAAAGAATAGCCGTCAGCGACGAGCCATTATTCAACTTCCTTATTTTTAAAACTCTTCACGTTATTGAATATGCGATTTTATATACACTTAGTATCATTGCCCTAAAGAAAAACGCCAGTCGGAATGCAATTCTTTATGGAACATATATCACTATTATTTATGCATTGACTGACGAACTTCACCAGACGAACGTTCCTACAAGAGAGGGAATTTTCAGAGATGTGCTAATTGATAGTGCAGGCGTTGCGGTTGGAATTTTTTTAATAAATCAATTGCAGAGAAAATTTAAATTAAAGTAACATGACACGTTTTATCAGACATTTTTTCACGCCTAATCAGGAAAACAATTACCGCGCTAAAACACTTCATACCAATGTTTTAGCGCTTTACTTACTGCTAGCTCTTTTTATGTCGATTATTTTCACTGTGGGAGACCGGGTTTTAGGTGTCGCAACAGACATTACAATTAATCGTTTACTTGAATTGACAAATCAGAAACGAGCTGATCAGGGACTGTCAAGTCTTTCATATAACGAACAATTAGCTGACGCAGCCCGTCGCAAAGCTGCAGATATGATTACCAAAAATTACTGGGCCCATTTTGGGCCAAATAATGAAAGTCCTTGGGCTTTTATTTTGGCATCAGGGTATAGATATGAATCAGCCGGAGAAAACCTAGCTAAAGACTTTTGCTGCTCTGGGGACATTGTTGAAGCTTGGATGAACTCGGAAACTCACAGAGAAAATATCATGCGAAGCAATTATAAAGATATTGGATTTGCAATCGTAAATGGAAATCTCACGGGTGAGAAAACCACGTTGGTGGTGCAAATGTTTGGTTCAAAAAGTGACACCCAGCGTGAGAATCGAGAAGTAATTCCAGTTGCTCAAGCAGAAGAGGTTGCTCAAAACCCCAAGATTGCTCCTCCTTCATCTCGTCCCTCTATTGTCACAACGCTCACAACAATTCCTCTGTCTCCAACACCGTTTAAGTCAGGAAGTGAAATCGTGACCGGATCAAATCAACCCAAATCAACATTAATCTTGACATTTGCAAAAAAAACAACTGCTGATATTAGTTTTTTGGCCATAATTGCACTGGCAATTGCATTAATTTGCGATTTGTATTACGCCTACAAACTCGATTTACTTCGTTTAACCGGTAAAAACATCGCCCATCTTTTGTTTGTTGGAGTATCCTTGGTTGGATTTTTGCTCATTACCAAAGGTTCTATTTTATGAGACACACACATATTAAAATCATTGAGGAAATTAAAGAACATTTTCTCGACTACTCACTACTTACGGCTCTCTCACTGCTTACCGTGCTGCTTCTAATATATTTTCAAGGAAGTCGTTTTTTACAGCTGAGTTTTTTTGGATTATTTGCTTTCATTTATATTTTATGGGGGATTATTCACCATAAGAAAGAGAAAACGCTTCACCATAAGGTAGTTGTCGAGTATTTGCTGATTGCAGGGTGTATACTGATGACCTTAATGATATTAGTCTAATGTATGAAGGCGATTATCCCCATTGGCGGACGAGGCACCCGAATGCGCCCAGTCACGTTTACTGCAAATAAACACTTTATTCCTGTTGGCAATAAACCGTTAATCTTCTATCCCGTAGAGACTATAGCACAAGCGGGAATAACTGAGATTGCTATAACTTATAATCCCGGTCAGATTGATTATGCTAAAGAGAAGTTGGGAGATGGCAGCAGGTGGGGTGTTAAGTTCACTTTCATCGAGCAGCCCGAACCCATTGGACTTGCAAATGTTGTTGAAGTGTGTGAAAAATGGCTTAGGAACGATCCTTTTGTGTATCACCTGGGAGACAATATTTTTGTTGATGGAATTGCCGATATCGTCAATTATTTTGAAAAAGAAAAACCGGACGGGCTCGTTACAATGCTCCACCACGCCGAAAACAAACGCATGGGAGTGCCTTATTTTGACAAAAATAATCGGTTGATTAAGTATGTTGAAAAACCTACCCAACCGCCTCATGACTTTGCAGTGCCCGGACTTTATTTTGGAAACAAAAATTTCTTTAAGGCGTTTAAAGGAAAGGGCAGAATCAGACCATCAAAAAGGGGAGAGCTTGAGATTCCTTCTCCCTATCAGTGGTTGATTGATCACAAATTTCGAGTTGACGTTATTGAATACACTGGCGTTTGGCTTGATCCGGGAAAATTTAATGACTGGCTTGAGACTAATCAGCATCTCTTGGATAGAATGATTGTTAAGCGGTTTGAAAGCGAGCCGGATACGGACTCTAAAATTGAAGGAAGGGTGCAAATAGGCTTGGACTGCAAAATTACCAAATCAATAATTCGCGGTCCCGTCTCAATAGGAGATAATGTTATTATCGAAAATAGTTTTATCGGGCCATACACTTCAATTTACGACAACTGTCGTATAACGGCGTGCCATATTGAAAATTCTGTTTTAATGGAAGCGGTATTATTTAAAGATCTTGACAAACCGGTTGACTCAAGCATTATCGGTCCCCACAGTGAAATAACTGGCGATGATTCCCAAACTTATCATCAGCTTTTTATTGGTGAAATGGGAAAAGTAAGTTTATAACCTACGTTGATTTTATACTTCTGACTATATTAGAATGAATTAATGAGTGTATACGCTAAGATTTTAATTGACAACATCAAATCGCTTGCTAAAAGAATTATGCAGGTAACGCTAATTATCGCTGTTGTTATTGCTGTTGTTAGTTTATTCCTGAAATCAATTTATCCCCATTCAACCCAAAACACCAACGTTAGTTCGTTTAGTATTGAAAGACAAAAAATATATCGAGTACTTAACGATCCAAAAAATACTAAAACCAGTGTTCAAAGAGGTACAATTGCCGGAATGAGGGTTATTACATGTTTCTTTGTGGGTGAGACATGCAGTACAAATCCTAACGACCCTAAAAATAATATTAAAAAAGGGTTTGTCGGCAAACTTTCAGGAGTTATTACACTTCCCTTACTTAACCCACCGGCATCAGGAGTGTATTACGTTAAAAATACACTTTCTCATTTTGGTTTTATTCCAAGCGCATATGCAGCCGAAGGAATTGGCTTTTCATCGTTGAATCCTTTATTTAAGGTGTGGAGGGCGCTTCGCGACATCTCTCTTATGGTAATTGTTGTTGTAATTATTTTTATTGGCTTTTTAATTATGTTTCGTATGAAGCTAAATCCTCAGACTGTGATAAACATCGAAAATTCTCTGCCAAAAATAGTAATTACATTAATTGTGATTACCTTTTCTTTTGCAATTGTAGGATTTTTAATTGATTTAATGTACATTCTCATGACGGTTATAATGACCGCTCTTGGACCGCTGGCTAATATCCCAACAGATCAACTGGCAACAAAATATCTATTTGCAGAACCATTTGACATATTTTCACTTTTTGCTGATAAGGGAAACACAGGAGGTGAACTAATAGGCAATATATTGTTTGACCTGCCCAATGCTTTAATGCGGGCAATTCCCATAGTCAGTGATTTTGCCCAAATTATGGGTGTAATTATCGGCTTCTGGAAAATTTTTCCTTTCTTGTGGACACATTTAATTGGTGGAACTTATGGACAATTGTTTAACATCGACTGGACTATTCCGCTTATTGGCGTTACACTTGACGGGCCTATTGCTGCTGTTTTAACCAGAATATTTTTTACAGCAATTCTCATTCCCTTCTCATTCTCTTTAGCAGCATTTATCGTCCCAATTTTAATTGGGCTTTTGATTTTATTAACAGTGATATCTTTATTTTTTAGAATCCTATTTATGATTCTTAGATCATATGTAATGATATTATTTCTGACAATTCTCTCTCCCTTGCTTTTACTGATTGAGGCAATTCCCGGTCAATCGTCTTTTTCAAACTGGTTTAGAACTCTGCTCTCCGAACTCATTACATTCCCGACATTAATTGCAATTTTGCTAATCGGGACAATAATCACCGAATCAATCGGAACAAATGGATTTTTAACTCAATTCCCATTTCTTTATGGTATTAATGGAAACGCCCTAAGCATGATCGTTGGTATGATGTTATTGTTCTTAATTCCTGACCTAGTAAAGAAAGTAAAAACAAAAATACAACCCAAACCAATGGGACTTGAAAATGCAGGATTGGGAGTGTTCTTTGGCGGAGCAGCGGCTGGTGTTGGGGCAATAGGAGGGGGAGGAGCGGTTAAGTCATTGTTTATGAATAAAATCGGTTCAAGCAAGCTGCTTCCCGAGGCTCTAAGAAGTTTCTTCCCCTCTAAGAAACAAGAAAATGCAGATCTTGCAGCTGCAATCGCAAGTGCTATGCCCGGCGCTGGAGGTGGAGCGGGAGGAGCAGGTGGAGGAGGCGGAGGTGGGGGCGGAGGTGCTCCAGCACCATAAATTACTTTGCGAATAACATCCCACTTACAAGCATGTTAAAACGTATGTTAGCTACTGAAGTCCGGGAATTCTTAGAATATCAACACCTATAATTTTCAAAATAAATACCGCAAATAAAATTAGAGCAAGTCCCATAAAGCAAGACCTCAGGTTGTCGGTTGCTTTTTTAAGACGCTCGGTATTGCCCTCAGACATCTGTATTCTTATTGCGTTGTAAATAATGCACAAAAACGCAATAACTCCGGCTAACCCTAAGCCGTATACGAATACATAATCATTAATAAATTTTTTAGTGTCAAGCGGAATACAACCCAAAGCTGACCAAAAATATTCGTTACCGCTACCTTTCTGGGTACAATTCAAACAGTTATTAAGTTCTTTCTGTTCTCTTATTGTTGTTCCTTTAATATATTGTCTGCAAAGAGTATCGAGCTTCTTTGGCGACTTATGAGTAATAGCATATCCACAAACACAGCCAGCTGCAGAATTTATCTCCCTTCCCAAAACACACTTGGAACTTTTCCCATATTTGTTTTGGACATTGTCAAGCTCAACGAACATGTCATTAATGTTGCTTATTATCGGAACACTTGAAAACTGCGCAACAACACCTCTTATACCATTGAAAGCGCTTAGTGAATGTGACCCGTCATAGCAACACTTATCCATGCCATTTGGCCCTCCGGCAACTCCACAATCCAAGCCTCTGATCTCACCCACTAATGGCAGCGCTTTAGACTCTCTCGGATTAACTAAAAATAATGCAGTTAACAAAACCAGAAGCAAAATTTTCGTCCTCATATGCTTTTATGCTATCACATTACGCTGCCATTTTTTGTTTTTGTTCAAATTCCTGAGCATAGGCTTTCTTTATTTGTTCGAGAAGATACATCACGATTATTATTGACACTAAGGTAGGCAGAGCTTCAGCTAAGACATAGGTTGTTGTATCAATTCGTAAAATCTTCCTGAGCGACTCTCCTGAGAATGGTCCATCATGGGGCAACCATCCTTTTTTTTCAAAATCATAGGTCATTAATCTTAATTGCTCAGTTACATAGTCAGCAGCATAAGGCCCAATCATTACCTTAGAGTCTGATGCATATCTTGGATTCCAGAATGGATCAATAATCGCATGTCCTGTTCTCTGGAAGAACTCTAGTCTGGGAAGTAAAACACCAAAGGCCAACTTCCACATTCCTTCATTGCCCTCATTTGAAGCCAAAGCAGTTATTTTTCCCATAAATTCCTCCATTCCTTTAACGTCACCTCTGGCTTCGGCTCGCAAAAATTGATCAAAAATTGAAATTGATTTAACTACTTCATTGTATACGGGTGGATCACCCCACTGTCTTGATACTAGATCCTCGCCAACTACTGCAACTTTATCAAATAACGGTTCAAGTTTGACTTCGTTGGTGCTAGGAAGAAGTTTCCTCTGGTCAATGTCAAACCATCGAACTGCCAAAGTGTAGAAAAACTTTTTATCTCCTAAGTGATCTTCTTTTCCTTCTCCGTCGGCGTATTTTTCACCAAGTCCATGAAAATACTCCTGAAGCCCATCTCCATCTAAACAAACAGCAACAAAGAAATTTTCTTCATCAGTTGGATCCTCACTTACAATATCCTCCCTGGTCATTTGTCTCTTATTAGTTTTTTTAACGATTTCTGCTGCTGATCCTAGAACATGATATGTTCTTGCTCGAGCACGACTGACACTTTTTTTAAAATTTGCTACCATCTCAGCTTCTGATGGTTCTTGACCCCCGTGCTGGGCTCTGTATGTTCCTCTAAATTCATCCTGATAGAAACCATACGCTTCATGCCAAAACTGCATTACGCGCCCGACCCTCTTTGTATTATCTTTTCCCCAACGTTTTTCAAGTTTTTCTAAATATTTACTTCTGTCTTTTTCTTGAGCTTTTGTTAATTTAATACCATCTCTGTTGCCAAAGTAAAATTCGTATGCTGATATAGTTGCGTCAAACTCCCTACCATCTTTAACTCTCTTTACTCCTTTTGTTGTGACAATCTCTTTCTCAAGGCGCGACATAATTAATAAGAAATCAAGTGGCGATCGCCCAAGCAACCGCTCAAAGTTCATCCCCTGGTAGCAACGAACTTTTTCCACTTTAAATTCATCAATTGTCATAGATTGACCGCCAAATATCAAAAAACGGCCACTAAAACCATGTTCTTTTGTGTTTTCCGGAATATCCTGTCTTGAGTCATAAAATTCTCTAAACGCTGCTTCCTGTTCGGCATCGGTATATCTGTCAGCATAATCCGCGCCCCACTTTCTACTTAAGAAGACATGCTTAATTTCATCACTAACTCGCGCCTCGTCAAACTCCCAGCATATTCCTGCTCCAACCTCAGCAACTAAATTGTCATACGTTTCTCGCCAAGCTTTTGGCGTACCCCCAAGAGACTCGCCTTTATGTTTGTCTTTATACCATGCTTTTAAAGCTCCAAGCCTCCAGCTTCTTTTTGACAAAAAGCCAAAACTAACATAGTCCCTTAGCATATTGTGAAAGGGAACACCGAGTCTTGCTTCTCTGTCTGAGATAGTATATTCAAGCTCGTCATGTTCGATCCTGCCAGAGCTGCCACCTTTGGGAAAGTACGCCATCTTCATTCCAAGCGGATTATGATGACGGGCATTTCTTCGAGCCTCCCGTTGTTTCTTGGTCATTGGAATTCGTGAGTGAAGAACGCTAGGAAATTCAAAGAGGTCTCTGTTACGCATAATACGAGCCGCCCGACCAATCTCCTGCATGATACCACCAGCCATGCCACCTTCAAATCCCGGATTAGGATCGGCAGTTGCCAGAAGCTCGGGAATACGCATGTCAGCTACTAAACTTAAAGCCATCCCAAGGGCCATTGCCCTATCAACTCTCCATTGTTCCATAGGTTTGTTAAGTTGATCATACAAAACTCCATTAGCTTCAGTCCGCGCTCCTAGGCTTGCTCTCATCTTTTGGAGAGTGGCAACAAAATCATCTCTTAGTTGACGTTGATCAGGTTGAATATAACGATCATTCTCAGTAAAAAATGACGCAAAGAGTGCAGCTGGAATAATATTTCCGTTATCTTGAAGCTTATTATCAACGAATCTAACAGATTGATCTCGTGCGATAGTTACCAATTCACCATCATACGCTCTCATAATATAAAACCAACGAGAAGATGGAAATCTCCCCCTTAAAAACTTTGTAAGATCCTCCGTTCCTGCTTGACCTCCTAAAATTGCTTTACGTACCGTATGAAGCGCCTCTCGAATACCAACTTCGTAGTCAATTTCTGCAGCCGCTTCAATAACCATATCTCGAAATTGACGCCTCGAGTTATCATCAACTAACCTGCGTTGAAGAGACTCATTGTCTAAAAGACTATAGATCCTAGACCTCAAAACTGAAACTGCCGCCCCTTCCCTAAAGTCAGAAAAGTTGTCTCGCCATTCAGCGTCAGGATTGGCTCCAACTCTGGCAGTAATTTTATTTGTTGACCTATAAACAGCTTCAATGAGTTTGCCTTTAAATTCAGGCTTAGGCACCCAACGACCGTCTATAACTTCAAAAAAATTATCAAAGCTTGCCTCAACATAACGAGCATCAAAAACTGCAATATCATCACTTGTAATAGCATAATCACGAAGTCTCTCATCAGCCATATGCGACTGTGTATGAGTAAGATGAACTAGTTGTTCGACTTTTTCCCGAGTCCATCCATGAGAACGTAAGAGATTGTAAGCCTCATCAACACTATTGCGATTTATCGCAGACCATAGTTCGCCTTGTTTTATGGCTCTTTCGTCTGGTGAGACATCAGCTCCAGATGGATAACAATCAACATCACGCAGTAATTGTTCGTATTGTCCTCGTTCAGTTTCATTTCTTGGTCCTCGCCTCACAACTGACATATCTCTTAATGACTCATCAACTTCAAATCGACTCTTTGCCTCATCTTCAGAAAGACCATAGTCGTTATGACGCTCAAGAATAGCATCACGGATTTTTTTGGCAGTAGTTGGATGAAGTCTACTCTTAATATTGTTAAACTCCCTCTCTAACTCTTCTGCTGAAAGTTCATTATTGATTACTTTTGTAATTAAGGGAAAAATTATAACAGCAGATGAATCGCTAAGTTTGTTATCTAATTGTCGGTCAAGGACTCTAAGTAGATTTCGTGACCTTGGGGGGATGATATTTAAAGAGCCACGGGGAATCTCTCCTCTGTCGGCTAAACGAATAACATGAAACAATTGAATCACCGCTCCTCTTGCGGTTTTAGCATTAGATACTTCCGTTGGTGGAATCGTCTCAACTTGCTGATCTGTGACCGCAGCCAATGCGGCAGCGGCAGCAGCTGCTTCTTCAGCAATATCGGTAGCATCAATTACTCTTTGTTTAATCTCGGCAGCAACAATATCTTTGTCAGCCGGAGCAAGCCCAGCCACGACAGTTTCAAACGTTTGGCGCACAACTTGATTATCAGCTGTGTAATGTTCCGGATTTGGTGATGGCGTCAGTTCTACCGGCATATGCTATATTATACCTGAATAAGGTCAAAGAAGCGAAATTTGACCTTTTAAGTAGTCAAAGTTGTGAATTGTCAAATTCTTCTTCAAGGGCAGCGATTGAGTCATCGCCACCACTTGATGAGACTATTAGTGCCCGAGCAGGCTCCTCACCTTCAGAATGGGTTTTTAGGTCGGGATATTTTAGAGAGATGTACTCATGGATAATTTTTCGCTCATAAGCGTTGAACGAGCGTAAAATAGAGGATCGTCTATCTCTTGAGACGCGAGATGCGACATTGTCGGCAATTTGTTCAAGTCTCTCCCTTTGACGTTCTCTATAGTTATTAATGTCAACTAATATTTCGGTTTTTCTATCTAATTTTTTAAAGAGAATAATCTGCAAAATACGCTGCAGTGCCAGTAATCCCTCCGCATGCTTGCCAATTAATAACGATGGGTCGTCATTGCATGTAATAGAGACAGTAAAAACCCCATCCGTCTCAGACAGAGAAAATGTGGCGTCAACGCCAAGTTGCTTAAGAATAACTTTTATTACCTCGTTTATTGTCTTTTTTGTCTCTTCCATAGACTATGTTATTGTGACTTGCTTTTTCCCATATATTGTACTACAGAAAAGAGAGAAAAGACATTCCAATATATAGCCAATCCTACAGGCAGAATGTATGAAAAGTAGCCGACCATCAGCGGAAACATAATTTTCATTTGAGATGACATAATTTGGCTCATATCTTCCCCTTTTTTCTCACCGTCAACGGTCACTGTTTTGGCAGGGGTGGGGAAAGTATATTTTCCTTGTAAATACTGCAAGTAGAAAGTGATAACCGGAATCATAAGATAGTGGATACCCAAAGTCTGAAACCCTGAAGGGGCCTTAGCTAGATTAAAACCAAAAAAAATTGGGTCAATGGTTGAGATTTTAAGAAAATCAATATAAGCAATTTTATTAACTTGCTCAATAACAGTTTTAATCGACCCGCCCTGCAAAAAAATATTTAGGGCATTGTAAAGTCCCAAGATAAATGGCATTTGAAGTAGTCCTACTAAACATCCTCCAGCAGGATTTATTCCTTTATCCTTGTAAAGCTGTAGCTGGGCATGTTGAAGCTTTTGTTTGTCATCTTTATATTTTTTTTGCAATGTCTCAAGCTCCGGCTTTAGATTGGTCATTTTTTTTGACAGGTCCATTTGTTGTTTATAGAAAGGATGTAAAACAAATCGTATTATCACGGTTAATCCAATGAGAGCAAAACCTAAAGACCCCGGAATCCCCAATTTTGTAAAAAATACATAAAATACAAGAAGAAGATTAACGATTGGATTGATTATAAGCGTGTTAAATATTTCTCCCATTAATGTTAAGTTATACTGTCAGTTTTTTCCTTCCCTTGGCACGACGCCTTGACAAGACAGACTTGCCTGCTGTGGTTTGAGAGCGTTTAAGAAAACCATGTTTTCTAAGTCGCTTGATTGATTTAGGTTGATATGTTCGCTTTGGCATACTGGATCATTATACTATGTTTTTATTCAAACGTTCATTCAGAATTGATGATGCCTGTCCATTGAATTCTTGCCAAATTGCCTCAGTCACAAATGGCATAAATGGATGAAGAAGAAGCAGGCATGATTTAAAAGTTTCTTCCAATACAGTTAGAATTTCTTTACTTGAATTTTTAATTGGATCTTTCAACTCTTCAACATAATAATCAGCAAACCGGTGCCAAACAAATTCATATAAATCATCAAAACATCTTGAAAATTTCAAATTATCCATATTCTTTATATATTTCTTTTTTAAATCACTAAATTCTTTTTCTAATTCTTTTAATGTTTTTTTATGTGTTACTTGTAACTTGTAACTTCCTTGCCCCTCGAAGCCTTGGCGAAGTGGGGTCACCTGTAACGTTGCCGTTTCATTCATGTCAATGAAACGGCCTATATTCCAGAGTTTATTAGCAAAATTCCGCATAGCACGTACTTTATCTTCAGAGAGAACCACCGTTCCACCCTCACCAATCCCAAATAAAAGTGAGGCTCTAAATGCATCTGCTCCATACGTGTCAATAAAATTAATAGGATTTACAACATTACCCTTACTCTTACTCATTTTCGCACCAGTCTTATCAGCAATCATCGACCATAGATAGACATTTTTAAAAGGAACTTCATTTTTTAAGTAGAGTGAGAATAATACCATTCGTGATACCCAAAATTTGAGAATATCAGCTAGTGTCCCCATCATGTCGGTCGGAAAACGCGTTTTAAATTCGTCCTCTTTCAAAGTGACTAATGGCCACTGTCCTGATGAAAACCAAGTATCGAATGTATCAGTTTCTGGAATATATTCTCCGTCTTTTGGCTCCTCTACTGATACTACATAGTTGGCTCTAGGTGCTGCAACAACTTCCTGAAGGCCCTCTTTTATGATTCTTAAGTCGGCCCCAGCAAGTTCCGTAATAAGGCTTCCTGTATGAGTTTTTGCTTGCTTATCAATCCATCTGACTGCGATGGTGTCGTGATTTCGATCTATCTTATACCAAACAGGAATACGAATACCCCAAACAATTTGTCTGCTAATTGGCCAATCATGCATTATCTCCAACCACTGAAGCATCTGTTTTTTATATTTCTTGGGGTGAAAAAAAATATCGTCTGTTGTGACAGCCTTGATAATTGGTTTTTTAAGCTCGTCGACCTTTATGAACCAGTTGGGAATTATCAATGGTTCAAGATCTCGACCACATTTATAACACGTAATAACGCTATGAAAGTGTTTCTCATAAATTTTCTCGATTAATTTTTTATCATGTAGTTTTTTGACTATCGCTTCGCGTGCAGCTTTCACTTTCATACCGTGAACCCCAGATGTATTTTCAACATCAATCATTCTTCCTCTCCAATCGATTGCTTGGATAATTGGCAAACCTTTTTTCTTAGCAATCTGCCAGTCATTTGGATCGTGAGCGGGAGTTAACTTGATTACTCCTGTTCCAAAGTTAGGGTCAACATATTCATCTCCAATAATATCCATCGTATCACCAGTTATGGGATTTTCTACTTTTTTACCAATCAGTTGCTTATTTTTTTTGTCGTGAGGGTTAACGGCAAGGTGAGTGTCGGCAAAGATCGGTTCCGGCCTGACTGTTGCAACCGTCACAAAACCAATATCTTTAATAAGCGGGTATTTAATAAAATACAATGGGTCAACTCTTTCTATGTGTTTAATCTCAAGCTCGGCAAGAGACGTTCCGCAATGCACACAATAATTCACGATATATTCATCCCGATAAACTAACCCATCACCAATCATTCTCTTAAATGTTTCATACACCCGATCAATGACTTTCTGGTCAAGCGTGAACACACTTCTATCCCAATCGGCCAAAAATCCTAAACGTTTAAATTGTTGGTAGATGAGACCGGAATTATCTTTCACAAACTTGAAAATATTCTCGTAAAGTGTTTTTCTATCAAAATTGAGTCTTGACTTCCCCTCTTTTGTAAGCTTCTTTTCGTAAACATATTGGGTTTCAAATCCGGCATGATCCATACCAGGGATCCATAGACTAGAGAATCCCCCAAGGCGTTTGTAACGCACTGCAATATCATCAATAACATACATGCCATGGCCTGCGTGAAGTGAAGCATTAGCATTGGGAGGTGGCATTAAGACTGTATAGGGTTTGCCGGCATTTGGCGCCTTTAATAGGTTTTTATTTTCCCAAAAAGAGTAAATTAAAGGTTCGACAGTAGAGTGGTCAAAACGTTTGTTCATAACAGGACATAGTATCAAATTAGCCTTGCATTTTCAAGGCAAAACATGCTATCCTTACTCTTCATGGACTGGTTATCAACCGCATTAATATGGTACTTCATGTTAGCACTTTTGGGACTCTTTTTTCTCCCTTTGACAGGACGCCTTTTTTCTCGTTTTTTTGATGATGGGGGTTATCCTTTTGCCAAAACAATTGGAATTATAAGCATAAGTTACGCCATCTTTCTTTTGGTCACCTTAAAGCTTGTTCCATTTACAACCAAAGGAATCATGATCGTTGTTGCTGCCTTTATTCTCCTTAATCTTATTATTATCATAAAAAATCAGTCAACAGCATTTATAGATATTTTCAAGACCAAAATTATTATTTTTGAAGAACTACTTTTCCTAGGAGCATTCATTTTTTGGGTCTTTGTGCGCGGTCAGGAACCTTCTGCCCACACCCTGGAAAAATTCATGGACTTTGGGTTTATTAATTCCATCTTCAAAAGCGTCGTCTTCCCGCCTCCCGACATGTGGTTTTCCGGGCACAGTATCAATTACTACTATTTTGGTCATCTGACGGGGGCAGTTTTAAGCAAGCTCACCCCAATAACAACAGCAACTACATACAATTTAATACTTGCAACAATTTTTGCTCTTTCAGTTACACAAATTTTTTCTTTAGGATTTACTTTGACTAAAGCATTATTTAAGTCTCCTCTCTCTCGAGCTGCAGCCGGGGTAATGTCAGCCTTTATTGTAAATCTGGCTGGAAACCTTCATACAATTTATCTTTTCACAAAAGGATATCCTAATGACAAACCAGTACCATTTTGGGAAATTTTGTCAAAATTTGACCCTACATCATATTGGTACCCAAATGCAACTCGATTTATACCATTTACAATCCACGAGTTTCCAATTTATTCATACGTTGTTGCCGATCTTCATGGCCATGTATTTGACATTCCATTTGTGATACTAACCATTGCAATCTCCTATATTTTCCTCGCTTATAAAAAAAAAGGTGGAAGGCTGGAGACACCATTCTCACTTTTATTTGGCTTTTTGATTGCAATCTCCTACATGACCAACGCACTTGATGGGCCGATTTATCTTTTATTTACCGCTCTCATTGGATTTTTCGTCTATCCTAATCTGATTAAATTTCTAAAACATATATCAATTGTTGTTCTGTCATTCGTTGTTTTTAGTCTGCCATTTTCGCTATTTTTCAAGCCATTCACAACCGGTATCGGCGTCAACTGTGCGCCGAAATTTTTAACTAATATCGGCAAGCTTGGACCATTTTTATTTGAAGCGGGTAACTGCCAACACTCATTTTGGTGGATGTGGATGCTCCTTTGGGGATTTTTTATCTTCAATGCTTTATTTTTCGCATTATTTTATGGCAAAAAGGTAATCAGCTTGAGTTCCAAGAAAGAACTTGACGACACGGAGATTGTTTCTATTTTACTAAGCGTCTGTTTTATTTTAGGAACTTTTTTAGTAATTGTTCCGGAATTTTTCTATATCAAAGATATCTACCCGGCTCACTTTAGAGCCAACACCATGTTTAAACTTGGATATCAGGCATTTATTGTGATGGGATTGGCCAGCTCAGTCACGATTTTTTTGCTCAAAAAAACTTTTCAAAAAAAGAAACCGCTAAGTTATATTATATACGTCATTTTGGTTATTCCTCAACTTTTTTTGATCGGAGTCTACCCCTATTTCGCTGTTAGATCATATTACGGAACGCTAAATAAAACCCCACAGCTAAACGGCACTAAATGGCTTGAAACATCAATTCCGGATTATACAGAGATTGTGAACTACTTAAATAATCATGCCGATAGTAAGTCGACCATTATTGAGGCCCAAGGAGACTCATACACTGACTTTAACGTTGTCTCATCATACACGGGGTTGCCAACGGTTGGCGGGTGGTATGTGCATCAGTGGTTATGGCGAGGTAAGCCGGAGGTGCTACAAGCAAGGATTCCAGACATCGAAACTGTTTATAAGAATCCTGATATTGTTGCGATAAAAAATGTCATTAAGAAATACAATATTGGATATATTATCTATGGACCCAACGAACGACAAAAATATGGAACAGGAAACGAAGAAATCCTGCCTCTTGTGGGAGTTAAGACTTTCAAAACCACATCAGGAGTGTCTTATATAATTAAGACGCACTAAATATACCCCTTGACAACAAAAGCATACTTTGCTAGTCTGAATGCATCATCTCCGAATAGGAGGCCCAAAGAGCATTACTATGCGTCGTCCCCTAATGCGAACGATAGTGATGCTCTTTTTTTAAAGCTTGCAAGTAAAAACCGGAATCTGCAAACCTTTTTTCTTTAGTGAAAAGAACTCAAATGCTACAAATGACGCTGCCTTCTGATTTCTAAGTGTTTTTTTTGACAGGGATCTAAATTCGATTATATTCTGACTTTTCATAATTAATTTTGAGTATACTTCTTAATTGTGATTTGTCAAGTCCTATAATATTTTACGTGTAAACTATAGGTAGTCTTATAGTATTTGTATTCATGTTTAGATTGTAGTAACAACGTAATTACTTTTATTCATAAATTGTGGACAACATGTGAACAGCTCTTTACCTTTAAGATTTAACCCACTCCGAGTATAATTGGTTAATGCAATTAAAGCTGTTGACTTATAATTTATTCTTTAACAAGGCACTTGAAAAAATCGACGAGGTGGTAACATCACAAAAACCTGATATTGTCCTGCTCCAGGAATTTCAAACATCAAGCGTCGGGTTTACCCCGATTGAGAAATTAGGATACAAGCTAGCTAATTATTCTAACTCATTCCTAAAACATGGAACTACTTTTGGAGTGGCAACTTTCTATAACCCGGGCAAGCTGGTGGTTAGGAAATCTTATAGTATTGATTTGCCACGAAGCATTTATGAGCTTTTTCTCATCTTATTCTACGGCGGAAACAAGCCAAGAACCGTGCTTAAAACCGATTTTGAGTTAAAGACAAGTAAAAAGAAGTTTACTGTTTATAACATTCATTTATCTTGGTTTAATACAAATTCGTTAAGAATTAAACAGCTTAAAGAAGTTTTTAAGACTATTGGGACAGATGGATCACCTATTTTAGTGGGAGGAGATTTCAATTATCCTTATGGAAGACGAAAATTTGAACTATTTATTAAGGAGTACAATCTTCATGAGGCAACAAACACGATTCTCTATACATTTGAAAAAAGATTTTTGAAATTTATTAAGTTGCGATGGAAACTCGATTATATCCTGTATCATAATATTGACACCATAACAACTAGTAGAATCAATATTACTAATTCCGACCATTACCCAATTATTGCAGAGTTTGCTCTAATCTAGCATGAAAATAGTCTCGGCCATAGTGCCTGCGTATAACGAAGAGAAAAGCATTAGATTTGTGCTTGAGCAGCTGAAAAATGCCAGACTTATCAATGAGATTATTTGTGTTAACGACGGGTCCTTAGATAACACAATTTCCGAAATTAAAAAAGTTAAAGGCATTAAAGTTGTTGATCTAAAAAAGAATCGAGGCAAGTCTTACGCAATAGTTGAAGGGATCAGAACTGCCAAAGGGGATATTGTTTTGTTTGTTGATGCCGATCTTGATGGAAAAATCGCCGAAGCCGCTGATGAGTTGGTAACCCCTCTTATTAATGGCACCTATGACGTCACCGTCGGATATCCGCTTGCCAACAGTTTTGACAAGTTCTTTCGTCCCCTAAGCGGTGAAAGGGCTTACTACAAACACGATCTTGAAAAGATTTTGGATAAATTGGAAAAAAAAGGTTATGGAATGGAGCTTTTTTTAAATTTTGCTTTTAAAGATAAGCGTATTGACTGTTTTCCGCTTAATGGTCTGGTTCATAAAATGAAACATGAAAAACAAGATTATTCAACTGTGGTCAAGCTAACTGTAATTGAGGTGTTAGACATATTTTCAGAAGTATTTTCTCAAAAGAACCCCCCTTCATTTTTCCTGCGCTCTTACGTATATTCGTTTTATCTTAAACAACCAAACTCTAAAGATTCTAAAATCGAAAGAATGATCAAAGAAATTAAGGAAGCATTGATAAATCAATTTAGATTGTAAACTTTACACCTATGAAAATTTCCGTTGTGATTCCGGCATATAATGAGGAACAGTCTCTACCTGCTACCCTTAATTCATTAGTAAACCAAAAAACAAAGTACGACTTTGAAGTTATTATTGTTGATAACAATTCAACTGATAATACCGGAAAAGTCGCCAAATCCTATGAAAATAAACTTCATGTTAAGGTTGTTCAAGAAACCCAAAAAGGCCGAGGGGCAGCAAGAAAATGTGGATTTGCCAAAGCACAAGGAGATATTATTGCGTCAACTGATGCTGATACAACGTTGCCCGGCAATTGGATTGAATCTATCGGAAATTTCTTTGAAAAAAATCTAAAAAGTATTGCGGTGACTGCGCTATGTAAATATCCTACAAAAAAGATCTCGATTGCCTTTTTTAACTTAACTCTTCCTTTTGCTTTTAGTCTGTTTAAAACTTTTTTTGGTCATTATTGGCTCTCCGGGTATTCATTTGCGATAAAAAAAGAAGCATACGTGACATCGGGCGGGTTTAATGCTGAGATTGATGGTAATGAGGACTCTGAACTGGCAACACGGGTTGCTAAACTGGGAAGAATAGAATATGACCGAAATATAACTATTGAGGCATCAGACAGACGATTTAAAGACGGACTGTTAAAAAACCTTGTTCCTTACTTTAAAACATTTTATAATATGAGACAAAATAAATTCGCTTCTACTAAATTAGAGGATAAAAGATAAATCCCTATGATAAAAAAAATTAAACGAGCAGTTATATTAACAATATTAATATCAGCAACAATTCACGTTGCAATACTTTTTTTCTACAGCGCCACAAATCAAACTCTTGAGCTTTTAAATACGTTTAAAATTTCATCTCTTGATTTAATATTTCCTCAATTGGGACAGGGGAACGATATGTTGCTTATGTCTTGGGCATTTACCGGAGCGATTTTTTTAATTAGCTATATATCTTTAAAGAACAAGAGATGATTACCTATTCTGCAACTTAAAAAGTTGCTCAACTTCCTCAATGGTTGTCACGTCATCGGGCCGTTTATCATCCCTTAGTCTCTCAAGCCTGGGAAAGCGAAGAGCTAAATGTGCCGTGTGCATTGGAGATTTGGTGATCTCATCAGATCGTATTTCAAGAACTATCGACGGTTTTACCCAAACGTCAACTGCCATTTGTTTATCAACGGAATAGTTAAGGGGTTTTTTCTTTGAAAGAGACTGGTCGCATAACTTCTTAACCTCCCGCCACTCAATATCAGTTAATCCCGTCCCAAGCTTTGAAACAGTTTTAAAAACATCTTTTTGCCCGTCATATACCCCAATCAGAAGAGCTCCTATCCCAAATCCTGACCTTTTACCCTGGCCAAAGTCGTATCCCATCACCAAGCAGTCAATAGTGTCCTCAACTTTTGTTGCATAACTTTTTTTGTATTTTATCCAGTTCCAATTTCTCGCATTTGGCTGGTATGCCCCATCGGGTTTTTTTACCATTATCCCCTCAAGATTATCTTCAATTGATTTTAAAAATGACTTTTTTATGTCTTCAGGCGCTCTAGCAATTGTCTCAGGAGCAAGATTAAGAGTATTTTTAGCAGTATTTTTAACTAGGCCAGACAATAACTCTCGTCGATGTTTTAAAGGCTCGTCAATTAAACTTTTGCCGTTAAGATACAAAAGATCAAACACAAAAAGTCGCAGTGGAATCTCTTTAGATTTTGCCTCAATATCATATTTTCTTTTTCTTTGTACCGTCTCCTGAAATGGTAAAAGTTTGCCTGTTTTAGTACTATAGCCAACAGCTTCTCCCTCGATAATTATATTTTTATATTTAATTTCTGTTGAGATAGCCAAGACTATGTCAGGGTACATTTCAGTTACATTCTCCAAACTTCGAGAAAATAGCTTCACACCGCTCTTATTTGCATGGATTTGTAATCTAAACCCATCATATTTTTCCTCAATTATCCCTTCAGGGACTTTTTCAAAAATATCTTTCGGGTCAGCAAGACGCTCTGCCCTCATCATCAGAATTGGGGTAAAAACTGCCGGTTTAACATGAGTCAGCCCTTTTTCACTACTCTCTTTAATCGTCTTTCCGATAAAGCCAATATCAGGTCTAACATGATAAGCTTTTTCAATTACTCCCCGCAAACTTTTGTCCCCTTTCAACATCCACGAGAATCCATCAAGAATTGTCACGTCAGAAAATCCAAGCCTAAGCTTGTTTATTGGTATTCTCACAACAAACCGGCAAGACAGTGGGTCAAGCTCTTGAATAAGACCGGAAAGAATTGAAATTTTTAAATCCTGCGACCCAACGCCCGAAGAGTCGGCAAGACGCCCTAGTTGATTAAAAACGTCTAAAATGCTTAGATCTTTGGAAAATAATGTAGACGCTTGTTTTTTCAACTCTTCAATCGCCACCCCGATGTCGCCTTTTTTTTTAAAAAGCGTTGTGAAAACATTTAATTCAACTCCAACGGCTCTGGCCGAGGCTTTTATAACCATTTTCTCCCCCATATTAAACTCAACTTTTTCATAAAGCGGGGCGACCCTACCCTGAAGAAGATAGAGAATTTGAGCAATTTCGTCTCTGTCTGCTTCTTTAAAAAGATCTGACAAAATCCTCGTCATCTCAAGACGTGATGAGGTTTGTTCTATTGATTCGAAATATTCTGCAAGTCTACTAAAACGCATAGCCATTTGTCATATTTTACTCCTAAATCTTATTGAGAATAAGTAGTATAATCCAAGTTATGGATACCCCAGAAACAGATCCTACAAAACACGTTGTTGATCCGGCAACTGATATTGATGATCCTAAACCTAGATGGAGGCCACCGCGCCATCGCAGCGGTCGGCTTTTCAGCTGGGTGGAACCACTAACGGTCGCACAGGCCAATGGGTTGGCAGAGATGCGCTTTGGAGGAGTGCAGAGCCGAGCTGCAGAAGCTGCAATTAAGATAGCAGTAATGGTCTATAGTGACCCAAGCACTGTCAGGACCCCAAACCCCGCACAGGCTCTGGCGACGTTTGTTCGCGCCCACGGCGGGCAAATAGATGAGGAGGAGCTTATGAAAGCCCTTAACGAGGTTGTTGGCGACAAAAAACAATAACTTTAGCTCTATATCAGACAACAAAAAAGCAAGTTTATCGAGAAAAGATATAAATATAACCCAAAACCACACCAATTAAAAATATAATTCCTAAAATAAACGTTAAATATCCCTCTTCGTTTTTGGCAATTTTATAGATACCCTCACCAACGAGCGTGAGCGCAAATAACATCGGCAACACAAATCCGACATATAAAAATTCTGAAGATGCAAGTGTCATTGTTTCATTTTACACCATCACATAACGAGCAGCTTTAGTTTTGCCAACTTTTCTGATGATGCCATGGTCAACAAGTTCCTTTAAATCTCTTAAGACCGTATCTTCAGACACGTCTTTAACTATCTCTTTGAAGCTCTGATTTTGTAAAAAACCTATTTGTTGAATGTATTCAATGACTTTTACTTGGCGTTCTGTTAAAAATATTTGTTTGCCCCCGAGCCGGCTTTTTAGTGTCTGGTCTTTAGATAGTTTAAGAATTTTTTGTTTTATCCGGTTAAATTCAATTGAGACTCCTAGCGTAAAGTACTCGAGCCAAGAGGTCGTGTCCCCCACCGATCCTTTCTGCAGGAAATTATAGTATGATATTGGGTCCTGATCGTAATATTCCTCAAGAGAAAAAAACTTTCTAATGTCATAGTTCCCTAAATATAGAATAAGTGTTGACATCGCCCGGGCAATTCTACCATTACCGTCAATAAACGGGTGAATCCGCACAACTTCATGATGAGCAATGCCGGCCTTAATTACCGGATGAACTTCTTCATCAGTTGCTTTGTTTAGCCAATAGACAAATTCTCGCATTAAAAAAGGCACTTCAATCGACTCCGGTGGCCGAAAAGTTACTTCCCACGTTTGGCTGTTTCTGATAATCACCGACTTTGTGCGATATATTCCCGTCTCCTCCTCAGGTAATATGTTTGCAATCACAACCTTATGAATTTTTTTGATCAAGGCCTCAGTTATTCGCTCAACTTGGCGGTCAAATTCATCCTCTATTAGCGATAGTGTCTTTCTGTAGTTGATTACTTCCTGGACATCCCGAGGTCTGCCAATCACATCCATTCCATGTAAAACATTTTTTGCTTCGGTAAAATTAAGCTGATTGCCTTCAACGTGAGTTCCATGATGGGCAGTTCTGACAATTGCATCTTCTCTAAATTGTTTTTCCCATAGAGGAAGGAGTGGAGCATCGGCAATAACCTCCTTTGCTGCTTCAATCTGGCCAATATTTTTTAAAATATTATTGGTTATTTGATATTGAGGGTTAAACATAAATTTTATCTTCCAAATCGTCTTTGACGGTTGACATAATCCTCTAAAACCTGATTCATTAACTTTGGTGTAAGGTCGGGTAAGTATTCTTTTAAGAAAACAAGTTCTGCATATTCTATTTGCCAGAGTAAATATCCTGACAGTCTTTGTTCCCCTCCGGTGCGAACAACTAAATCGGGATAAGGATATGGTTGGTTGGATGTATCAAGATATTGAGCAAACTTTTCCTGATCAACTAATTTGACTTCTTCGTCTAGACATCTGTTCACTGCCCGCATAATTTCGTCCCGCCCCCCATAATCCAGAGCTAGGTTAAAGAAATATTTATTATAATTAGCTGTTTCATTTTCAAAAAATGATATTTTTTCAATAAGTTTTTTCGGGAGCCTGTCTTTTCTTCCCAAGTGAGTAAACCTAACTTCGTGTTTTTTATACTCTTTAAGATCGTCAAACATATGCATGAAAAGCTCCATTAAATAATTAATCTCTCCTTGTGATCTGTTCCAGTTTTCTGTCGAGAATCCCCAAGCCGTCAACGTAATTACACCTTTGTCTCTTAAATACCGGCCAACTTTCAATATAGCATCAAGTCCTCTTCTATGACCCTCCAACGTTGGCAAGTTGCGTTCTTTTGCCCAACGTCTGTTCCCGTCAGGAATGATTGCAATGTGATTTGGTAAACCAGAACCTTTCATTTGATTTGATATGTTTATTATAATACACTTAAGGTGTATGGTCTACGCTCTTGAAATAAATAAAGACATCTTCCCAGGAGCTAAAATAGGTGATTTTGGAGTTCTTTTAAGTACCCTTCTTCCTCTTGTATTCATAGGTGCATCTTTACTGTTTTTAAGTTATTTAATCTGGGGCGCTCTTGACTGGATCAAGGCTGGAAACAACAAAGAAAATGTAGTCAAAGCACAAACAAAATGGCGATATGCCATACTTGGATTTATAGTGATGTTAACGAGCTTACTCATGGTTAAAGTTCTGGGATATATTACAAGGATTCCTTTTCCACTATGAAAACAGTAGCTGCAAATATTGATCAAATCTTTGGTAAATTAACTCCACCCCCAGGGCCAACTGAAATATACAAAGATCCGGTTGAGGGTCTAAGCAGAGTCCTTGTTGTAGGAATTCAGCTTAGTCTTATTATTGGAGCATTTTTTTCACTCATTTATCTTTTAATGGGTGCAATCGATTGGGTCGCAGCAGGAGGAGATAAAGAGACCCTCCAAAAAGCGCAGGCAAAGATGCGAAATGCTTTTGTTGGAATGTTGGTTCTTGTTTTTGCACTCACCTTGTTCGTACTAATAACAGGCAATCTTTTGAATATCATCCAAATAGACGGTGGCGGATTCCAGTTCATACTACCAAGATTTTAGGGTCAGAATGTGCTTGTTGTTATGATTTTTTTAAATCAGAGATTTCTTTCTGAAGTTTTTTTATCTCTTCTGTAAGAGTAAGAATAGTGTTGTTAATTTTTTGTTCTTGAGTAACTTCCTCTTCCTCGTCTGCCTGGATATCATCAATATCGGCTGATATTTCATCAACTTCATCTTCAAGGCCTTCAACGGTTGTTTGTACCGTCTCAACATCATGCTGAATTTCGTCCAAATCCTCCTCAACATCCTCAAGGCTCTCAGAATGACGATTGACCGTCATTTGTATAAACAAGGCTAAATAAATTGCCTCAAGAGACACTGCGGTTGTTAAAATTAACATAATTTGATCAAAGGTAACACCAAAGAAATGGAGTCCAAAAATTGTAATAAATAGAATCGTGTGTACAACAATCGATGTAGGACTGCCAATCCATTGTGTTATCACCAAAGACATTGATTCCAGATTAAATTTCTTTTTCTTTTTTTTCATAAAACGAGTACGAACTCTACAGAAGAGTTTCTACGGAACATATAAGCGTATCAGTTTGGGGAATACTAGCTATACGATATTATCATGATATCATTTGATACATTCTTTATCAAGCGCTAAACTCTTCGAATGATTCTTCTTAAATGCTCTACTGTGCTTGATAACGAATATCGAACCGGTTCAATAACTAAGTCTTGAGCATGAAGATAGTTAACTTCTTCCCCCCCAAATCCCCGCTTAAAAACTGAGACCCCATAAAATCGATGTTGAGATTCGTCATGAGGCGCAATCCCCCAGAAATTATATTTCTCCATACCACGCTGTTTCGCCTCTTTTATCGCCTCCCACTGCAACAAATAGGCGCCAGGATGATATCGACCCTCATTGGTACTTGCTCCGTAATGATACGCTGCCTCATGTCCGTAAAAAATAATGAAAGCCTGCGCAAGTAATTTTTTATTTAAACTGGCTGAATATAGAAGCGCCAGATCATTTTTAGCAAAAACTGAAAACTGCTTTAGTAAAAACTCATACGAAAAAGGAACGAATCCTTGACGGCGCGACGTTTCAATCTGTAGATCATAAAATGATTTAATCTGATTTGCGTCATTGGTTGTTGTAACTATTATTCCTTCTTTTTCTGCTTTTTTAATCTCATGTCGGGTTGTTTTTCTCATATCATAAAGTAGTTCCGCATCAGTTTTGGAAAGATCAAGTTGAAGCGTTAGTTCTGCATGAAGATGCATTGGAGCAGAGATAAATCCGCACTTTTCAAAAAGATTTTTTGAAAATTCACTGCTTACTAAAGGGGGTCTTATCCGAACAAAAATACATCGTGACTGCTTAGCTATTGTTCTAATGGTTAAAATAAATGCATTAACTAATGATTCATTCTTCCAGTCAATAATCGGCCCGGCAGCAACCGTTAAGTATCGCCCGCGCTTGGCATCTTCAATAATTGATAACATAGCCCCAACAAGAATATCGCTGTGATAAAAACCGGTTCGGAAAATAGCATGACCCAACTCCTGATGAAATTCACCCCAATACCAAGATTGAAGAAAGTTCGCTTCCATGTGGGCCAAAAGAAAATCTTCCCACTCTCTTTTATCAGTTATGTCTTTTGTTGTAATTGCTGCCATGCGTTTATTTTACTGACAATTCTATGAGTTGCGTTTTGTGAGATTGCCCGATGTGTCGGTAAATTAATAATAGTTTCTGAAATTACTTCAGCATTTGAACAATCTCCTTTTTTATATCGAGTCTCCTTTAAATACTTTATTGGAGCAATAGGAGCGTCATACCAAGTATCGGCAATATAAATTCCTGATTTTTTAAGATATTTAAACAAACTTTGTCTATCTTTTGTTTGGGTAATAAATCTCAAATTTGACGAGTTGGGTAGAAGATTATAGGAAAGATCTTTAATTAAATTTTTATTAAGCGAACCTGCATAAATCATAGCAGTTTCCCGACGATGTGATAAGTTTGTATATAACTTTTCAAACTCCCCTTTTATTAGTTTACAGTGCCAGTTTGGCAATTTTCTAAATTGCCCTTTTTCACCACCTGCCATAGGTGTAGATAACAGCCCAAACTGTTTCAAAAACATGTGGAAAGTTTTGCCAATTCCTGTTTGGTATGTTTTTCTGATGATAAAGGTTAAAAGGGGATAGAGTCGATCTTTTATTTGTTGAACATATGAAACGTTTTGTTGAAGTGTAATATTTTTTTGATTATATTTTTTATTTCTAATAACCAATGCTCCTCCTGACACTCCGTCAATCATTTTATCCTGACTAAATGACAGCGTGGTAAAGTCTCCCACTGTTCCCGATTCCTGATTATCACTATATCTTGTTCCAATGCAATGAGCTAAGTCTTCAATAAGAATTAACTTATGTTGTTTGCAAATACTGGCAATTTTTTCAATGTCGCAAGGAAATCCAAACGTATTTTGGACGATAACAACTTGCGTGGTTGGGTGTTTTTTAATCAAATTTTCAAGGGTTGAGGCAGAAAAATTAAATGTTTTATCAATATCGGCACATATCGCGTCAAGCCCAGCATTCTCAACTGCTCTGTACACCGCATAACACGTAAATCCGTTTATTATTACCTTGCTTCTTGCTGGAAAATCAAGCATCGTTAAAGCCATCTCAAGCGCTTCTCTACCCTTGTAAACAAGTGTTGCCTTGCCCTGATATTTTTTTTCCAGGTACAACGCCAGTTCCTCCTGATATTGAGACCTATTAAGAGTAAACAGGGCTTTAATTATAAAGTCAACGGTGTAGTTTGATCCTAATGAATTAAAACTCGTCATGATTGTATAAATGTAACTATAGCATCACCTACTTGTGCTACATGTGTAAACTGTGGCGAATGCCGAGCTTGCTTTATAATAACCATTTTGGCGTTGGGAATTAATTTATGCATAATCATGCCATCTGAAATGGGCGTTGTTGTGTCGTTTTCTCCCCAGATAATAAGAGTTGGAATTTTAATAGATGGCATTTGAGTTGAAAGATCAACCGTTATAACATTTTTCATCGTTTCTCGTGAATTAACTGAAGCATTAACGTAATCTTGTTCATGTGTCAGTTTATATAAAATACGTCTTAAGCTCTCTGATTTTGTAAATTTTTTACCCATTTTGGCCAGAGCATTAAAAACTGCCCTTTTAGTTCTTATTGACATTTCATTATGATAAATTCCGGCGCTGTCAACAAGAATAAGAGCATCAATATGCTCAGGATGCTTGACTGCATAAGCAAGAGAGATTCTCCCTCCATTTGAATGCCCTAAAAGAATCACTTTATTTTTTTCTCTCTCAACATATTTGTGTAGCCAACTAACATAATCGTCAATATTCCATGGCCGATCAATCTTTTCAGTAAGACCTGGGATTTTAAGAATGACCGCATCATGTCCAGATTCTTTAAGTCGTTTTACCAAAGGTTCCCATTGGATTGCCTCATAGGCCCATCCATGAAGTATTAATATTTTTTTCATAGCCCCCATTGTTTGCGCCTTTTCTGCCAAACAGCTTCCCTCCGGCATAATTTTTTAACGTCTTCCTTGTCATTTAAAAGATGTTCAATAATGCCTTCTAAAAAACGGGCTCCTTTAAATAAAATCGTCTCTCCCCCTGCTAAATTTTCTTTTAGATATAAAAGGGCATCTTTTGGCTGTTCAAATGAGGTTACTGGAAAGTTTTTTGTTGTAATTTTGGGAAGCGAATACCCTATCATTCGAGGCCCGACCATAACCAATTTATTGATTTTTTGGGTGTTAAGAAGTTCTCCTAATTTTTCATGTTCTTCTTTTTCTTCATTTCCAAGTTCCAACATATCACTTATCACCATCCATTTTGTTTTGGTCTGATAATCTGAAAAAAGATCAATAATCGCCTTCATCCCATCAGGAGTTGCGTTATATGAGCTGTCAATAAGTGTTGTGTTTTTTATTCCTTTAAATACCGAACATCTGCCCGGAGGAAGAGAAAAACGTTTGAAAGAAGGGTCAAATGGCAAATCCAAGTCATCAAGCAGTTGCTGTGACGCCTCTATGGAATAAAATGACTCGCGAGGTAAAAGAGCGTTGATTAAATAATCATTTGTTGTTGTTTTGAAATGAGTTTTTGAGTCAACGATATAGCTTTTTAAATTCTTTTTACTGATTTTGACTATCTTGGCTTTTGTGCGAAAGGTTTGTTTAATAATATTTAGATTATCTGCATTAATTATTGCAAGTCTCTGGCAACACTCAAGAACGTGTCCAAATTCGTTTGCTACTGCATCCTCAATAGTTGAAAATTTTTCTGATTGAACAGAGCTGTCAAAATTCATTGAATGAGTCCGCCCGCTTGACAGCCAAATTACAATTTCAGGTCTAAGCAACTTTCCTAAAAACTTCCCCTCGCCGGGTCGATCACTATCAACTTCAACCACATATAACTTTTCTTTGTAAGGCTTCTTGAAAGCGCCAGAAGGAGCAAGAAAAAAAAGCATTGGCCACTCAAATAAAGATAGCGTCTTCCGGTTAAGTCCCAAAATATCAAAAGGAATGCCAAATGAACTGTTAGCTTTGTGTGAATAGCGAGCGTGATGGTCAAGCTGGGCTTCAATTAGATGAAGTAATGTAGTTTTGCCACTTGATCCGGTTATAACGATTATTCTGGGATTCCAGACTCTAAGCTGAATACGTGCCCAAAACCTAAAATATGAAGCGACCGGAAAGTAGAACGCCCTTTTAATCTTTTGAAACATTAGTACATATTGTAGCAAAAAGCCCTGCTGCAAAATATTTTTTATAGTATAGTGTTAGTATGGCAGAGCGATTCACGAAAGCAAAACGGGAAAAGAAAAAGCCGAAGAAAAATAAGAAATAAATTATTTTCTGTGCACTGGGCACTCTTCGGGTGAATAGGTAGGTAGTTCTTCTTCTATAAGATAATGGGCTGTAAAGCCCGTGCTGTATTGTGGTTTTGCCTTCCCACGTCTCCAAATTGCTAATGCATGAATTTCTTGCACGTCAGGACGGAGTAATCGTACTGCGCCTGCAACAGAACTCAGTGTTGTCACAACATCTTCAATTATTCTTGGACTGCTAGCTGATAACGCCAATTCTCTATCTGCTTTGGCGCGAAAACGAAAATCCTGTTTTCTCCCGTCAGGAATTCTCTCCAACCAGGCAATGGGTCTTTCATCAAATCCTAGTTCGTGCATTGTTGTTACTAATCTTTGTCCGCCAGATGGAACACCGATCAACACATCCGCCTCAGGTAAACTTTCTGCAGCAGCAAGAGCGTGAAGAATGAGCGCTAATTGATTTGGATGATCCCATAAATTATCCATCTCAAGTTTATTAAAACTATGGTCACCGTCAGCAAACACAAAATGACCATTAATTAAAACACCCGCTGCTAGTATTGACTCACGAATCATTTCTGACGAGTATCTACGAAGTTCTGGAGATGCCATGTGTTTTTTAATCTTTTTTCTTTAGCTCGATTAGGATATAGACAACTATTCCAAGTAACAAACTTAAAAAAATCTTCCAATATTTTCCATGTAATACTTCCTCAATCCCTGAGAATAGTGCAAACCAAACTCCATATGCAGCAAGAATTAGCCAAAGATGTTTGATATGTAATTTTTTCATAAATCGATATCTCCTGTTTTGAGAAATTTCCATACTATTTTAAATAGAGCTCTTCTATCTTTGGGTTTTTTAAAATTATGATCTCCGTTAACTTCATAATATCTTATACCCTTAATTTTCTTATATGCGTCAAAGTGTTTGTACTGCAAAACCTCATCTTGTAATGGTTTAAAAATTACTAAATTGGTTTTTCTTCCCAAATCTTTTATGTATTCAACTGGATCAAAATTTTCAAGCGTCCTCCAGTAATCTTTTCCGACAAGCTGCACGGCACCTTTTGATCTTGGGCATATTGTAATCCCGTTTTTATTCACCCTTCCACCATGCGACAGAATTCTCTTCTCAACTTGAGATGAAACAAACTTAGTATTTGCATTTACAATTGATGTAAACACTGTCTTCTGTATTCCTTAAGGAGAAAGAAGACTCACTATAAACGTCCCAAGAGAATGAGCAATGATATTAATACGTTTGTTTGGATATATTTTCCGAGCATATCGAATTACTGAATCAACATCTCCGGCAGCTTTTTGAAATTGAAACTCATATTGCTCTCCATCACTTACTCCAAAGCCTGATAAGTCAAATCTTATCGCCAGAAAATCATTTTTAATAAATTTAGAGAAATCTAAGAAACTGGCAAAACCTTCGTCCTTATCTGTCCCAAATCCATGAACAAAAATGACAACATCTCCAAACTTTTCGTTCCCTTCGATGAGAAGATCGAGATCTTCCCCAAAAATATTCTTAAGTTTTACCTTTTTATTCATTAGTCAGAGACTATAACAAATATATGCGTTTTTTATATACAATACAATTGTCTCATGTCAATAAAATTCAACAAAACTTTTGCTATTTTTTTGAAGAATCACTATCTATTTTTTCTCATTCTTGCACTTGCGCTTTTTTTACGAGTTTATCGACTTGAATATCTAACAACATTCGGTGGAGATCAAGGACAGGATTTTTTAGTGGTTCGTGACATGGTATTGTTTCACAAATGGACACTACTGGGAATCAAAACATC
>Ga0155907_107_pt2 | contig 22948 bp, 17 predicted proteins | sample RifCSPlowO2_01_FD_107561 | JGI IMG/M metagenome (GOLD analysis project Ga0155907, IMG submission 107561) | Candidatus Roizmanbacteria bacterium RIFCSPLOWO2_01_FULL_39_19
CCGTGCATGGCAGAAATCTGACAATAAATGAATTTGATGCCGAGGCGATGAGGGGAATGTATGTCACGCCAGATCAATGGGGTAGCATGCTCTACCTGCGGGATTGGGACGGGTATTATATAAGATCTTTGGGGGTTGTATTTATAGCTCCAAAAACATCCGCGGGCGATTTAGCTTCTATTGGAGACTTCCCAGCAGATGGTGTTATTGACTCTCGTTTGGTTGTTACGCCAACATTAAGGGTAGGTCAACCAGCAACCAACCAACCTGAGTGGGCAGGAGTTTTGACCGTTGCCACAAGAGGCACAAATGGCATTCAAACAGTTAGATATGCAACTCAGGCACTGGGGGCAGCATTTCCGCCCTTTAACCACGACACTGATGAATTTGCAATACCAGGATTACTGAAGGTAGACCCAACGGGAGGTTTTGAAAGAGAATCGCCCGTAACGCTTCATCTGTCAGGGACAACGCCGGATTTTGTCGGGGCTTCATTTGCAATCGTTGCAACAAATTAGACCAACCAAGTACACCCCGGGGGTGTACTTGTATCTGCACCTCGGAAACTGCGTCCCTTCTTGATTTTTATAAGTAGTATTGCCATACTGAGTGTATGGCATCAAAATATATAAAATGGTTTTCAGAGATTGATAAAGGCGACACCGCAACAGTTGGCGGCAAGGGCGCCAACCTTGGAGAATTGACAGGAGCAGGTTTCCCAGTGCCTCCGGGCTTTGTTGTTTCTTCAAATGCCTATTTTGATGTTATAGAACACAACAACCTAAAGTCCAAAATAGCTTCATTTTTTGCTTTTACCAATCTTGAAAATACTAAGGAACTTGTTGAAATATCGAGAAATATCCAATCATTAATATTGTCCTCATCTGTGCCAAAGCCAATAATTCATGCGATAGTTGATGCCTACAGCAGACTTGGGAGTGATGATCCTTTAGTCGCGGTTCGCTCTTCAGCAACGGCGGAAGATTTGCCAAGCGCTTCATTTGCCGGCCAACAGGAAACGTATTTAAATATTAAAGGAGACCATATTCTACTTGACAGAATCAGAGCTTGTTGGGCGTCGCTTTTTACTGAGCGGGCAATCTATTATCGGCATCAAAATAATTTTGATCACATGGAAGTTGGGCTTGCTGCCGTGGTAGAGAAGATGATCCAGTCTGACGTCTCCGGAATTGCTTTCTCAATTGACCCGGTCACAAATAATAAATCAGTTATTACGATTGAAGCAATTTATGGGCTTGGAGAATATATTGTTCAAGGTAAAGTGACCCCGGATCATTATGAGGTCATCAAAAAAGACTGTTCAATACTTGAAAAAGAAATTAAAAAACAAACTATTGCTTACGAAAGACGCGGGAGAAAGAATGTTGAGATTAAAATCCCACTAAAATTTCAAGAAAAACAAAAACTGTCCGATAGTCAAATTGTTGAACTTGGACTATTAATCAAAAATATTGAAAAACACTATTTTTTTCCTCAAGATATTGAATGGGCCCTTGAGAAAGGAAAGTTATTTATCGTTCAATCTCGTCCGATTACAACACTAAATAACGATAAAGTAGACTCTGAGAAACATCTGGGGACGGTCATTGTAAAAGGGGACCCTGCGTCTCCGGGATTAGGAGTAGGGAGACCTGTAATTATCAATGACCCTCATAAGATTGATAAAATGCAAAGAGGCGATATTTTGATTGCATCAATGACCGATCCTGATTATGTGCCGGTAATGAAAAAGGCCTCAGGAATAGTAACCGAGCGGGGAGGGAGGACATCTCATGCTGCAATAGTATCTAGAGAATTGGGTTTACCCGCTGTTGTTGGAGCTGTTGACGCAATCAAATTACTGTCGCCTGAACCAGTTGTGTCCGTTAATGGATCAACGGGCGAAGTGTTTAGAGGTAGCGTGCGGGTTGCAAATACTTCATCTTCGAATGCGATCTCTTCTATGAAAAAACTAAAAACAATAACTAAAATTTACGTTAACCTAGCGGAGGTTGAAAGAGCCAGAGAAGTTGCTTCTCTCCACGTTGATGGCGTAGGACTTCTTCGAGCCGAGTTTATGATAGCTGATATTGGAGTTCATCCAAAAGAATTTATTAAATCAAACACCCAAAACATTTTCATAGATAAACTTGCCTCTAAGTTAAAAAAATTCACCCAAGCTTTTAGTCCCCGCCCTGTTGTTTATCGGGCAACTGATTTCAAAACCAATGAATATAGGAATTTAAAAGGAGGAGCTAATTACGAACCAAAAGAGGAAAATCCAATGCTGGGTTATCGGGGAGCTGCCCGCTACATTGCTGACAGGCATGTTTTTAAGATGGAGATGGAGGCGATAAGACAGGTTCGAGAAGACGGTTATAAAAATCTCCATCTCATGATTCCATTTATCAGATCGCCTCTTGAATTAGTTGAGATTAAAAAGATGTTATTAGGAGTTGGTCTTAGACTGTCACAAGAGTTTAAATTATGGATTATGGTAGAGATCCCATCAGTCGCATTGAATTTAGATGATTATGTACGACTTGGAATTGATGGGGTATCAATCGGAACAAATGATTTGACGATGTTGACTCTTGGAGTAGATCGCGACAACGAATCGGTTGCCCATCTTTATAAAGAAACTAACCCGGCAGTAGTTTACCTGCTTGAGAAAATTGTTAAAACTGCAAAAAAGGCGGGAATTACTGTATCAGTTTGCGGTCAAGCTGCATCAGATTATGCCGACATTCGGGAAAAACTAATCAAATGGGGAGTAACAAGTTTGTCTATAAACGTTGACGCAGTAGATAGAGTTAGACAAGAAATTTATGAATTTGAGAAAAAAATATGGCAAAAGTAAAAAAAATTACAGCCCGTGAAATATTTGACTCAAGAGGTGTTCCGACAGTTGGAGCGTCTCTTGAGACAGATTCGGGAATTATTGTTGAAACTGAAGTCGCGTCAGGCCAATCAATTGGTACATATGAGCCACGTGACATTCGCGATAATGATTCTAAACGATTTGCTGGCATGGGGGTTCAAACTGCGGTTTCATACATTAATAATTTAATTTCGCCAAAATTAGTGGGGGTTGATGTTGCGAGACTACATGATGTTGATTATTGGTTGATTGGAGCTGACGGGACCGATAATAAATCAAAGCTTGGCAACAATACTATAACAGCAATTTCTCAGTTATTTTTGAAAGCAGTCTCAACTGCTAATAATTTACCTATCTATAAGTATGTAAACGTCTATTTTAATGACATTTATAAGGAAAAAGTTATAATTGAAAAAGTTCCATCGCCGATAATAAACCTTATAAATGGGGGACGTCATGGGTCGCCCAGTCTTGACTTCCAGGAATTTCACATAATCCCCCAAACAGCAAACTCATACCAGAAAACGGTTGAAGTTGCGGTTTCAATTTATAATGCAGTACGCAAGGTCCTAGATTATCGAAATGTTGGAACTTTTTTGTCGGAACAGGGTGGCTTTTCACCGAAACTTCGCACGAATGTTGATGCTTTGGAAGTCATTAGAGAAGCGACGATTAAAGAAAAAGTAAAACTTGGGGTTGATATGTTTTTAGGAATCGATTGCGCTTCATCATTTTATTTTAAGGAAAATAAATACGTTATTAAAGACAGAGAAGATCCGATGGACGAGACTTCTTATGTTCAATTTATAGCGGAGTTAATTAAAAATTATTCACTTTTAATTGTTGAGGATCCTTTATTTGAAGACGCAAGTCAGGGATGGAAGAGGTTAACTTCTTTAGTTGGTCAATCATGTCATATTGTTGGCGACGATCTTGTTGCTGGAGACAAGAGGCGCTTTGACAAAGCCATTGGGGAAAACCTTTGCAATAGCGTCGTAATTAAGTTTGGGCAATTTTCAACGGTGTCGGAAATTTTGGAGGTTATTGCCAGACTTAAGAAAACTCAAATGAAGATTATTGTTTCGCAGAGGTTTGGTGAAACGATCGATAGTTTAATTGCCGACGTAGCAGTCGGAATTCAGGCTGACTTTGTGAAATTTGGGTCAATAAATAGAGGAGAAAGAGTTGTGAAATATAACAGGTTGCTTAAGATTCAGGATGATATTGAAACAAAAGATAATCTAACATGAAGCCTGTGATTTTAGTTGTTCTAGATGGGTATGGTTTAGCTCCTCCCGGGCCAGGAAATGCAATTGATATTGCCAATCCAAAGTGTCTAAAAAATCTAGCAAAGGAATTTCCTTCAACAACGCTTGCTGCCTCTGGCGCTGCCGTTGGATTGCCTTACAATGAGGTTGGCAATACTGAGGTTGGTCATCTTAATATTGGGGCGGGCAGAGTAGTTGCCCAAAGTCTTCCTCGAATTAACACAAGCATTGCTGATGGTTCGTTTTATGAAAACGGGGCATTATTGGGGGCAGTATCACACGTTAAAAAAAACAGAAGCAAGCTACATATTATTGGTCTTATTGGAGAGCATCGTGTCCACTCTAGTCTTGACCACTTGTATGCTCTTCTTTATTTCTGTAAGGAATTTTCTGTGGACAATGTTTTTTTACATATTATTACAGACGGCAGGGATTCTCCCCCCAAATCGGCGTCTCTGTTTATCAAGCCACTTGAAGAATTAATGAAAAGACTCGAATTGGGAAAAATTGCAGGTATTATGGGTCGGTATTATGCTATGGATCGTGACCTGCACTGGGAGAGAATAGAAAAAGCATATTCATGTTTAACTTACGGAGTCGGAAACAAAGCTAGAAGTTGGAGGGAAGCGATCGAGTCATCCTATAACAGGGGATTGTCAGATGAGTTTATTGTGCCGACTAACATAATAGATAACAAACCAATTTTGGTCGAAGATCATGATGCTGTAGTTTTCTTTAACTATAGAATTGATCGTCCAAGAGAGTTGACAAAAGCATTTGTTTTAGATGATTTTGAGAACAAAGCTAACATTGTCTCTTTTGACCCTTATGAAACCAAATACTACAAGTCTCATTTAAGAAAAATTACCAGTGTGCCTAAACCTTTTAAGCGTGAAAAGAAATTAAAGGATCTTTATTTTGCAACAATGACAGAATATGAAAAAGGTTTGGAAGTGCATGTTGCTTTTCCGCCTCATATAATAAAAGAAACATTGGGCGAGGTAATAAGTTGCAACAATCTCAAACAACTTCGAGTGTCTGAGAGTGAAAAAGAAAGGTTCGTGACAATATATTTTAGCGGTCTTCACGAAAATGCGTTTAAGGGGGAGGATCGAATGAATATTCCCTCCCTTAGAGTCTCTACTTATGATCTTGCCCCCTCAATGTCTGCCCCAGGAATAACCGAGGCGGTTGTGGCATCTCTTAGCCAAAAAAAGCATCAGTTCATTTTGGTCAATTTTGCCAATGCTGATATGGTGGGCCACACTGGGAATCTGAAAGCAACAGTTGAAGCTGTAAAAACACTTGATAAGTGTGTTAATGAAATTGTTGAAGTTGCGCTTCTGCATGATTGGACTATTCTTATAACAGGTGACCACGGAAACGCCGAGGAGATGATTAACTCCAAAACTCATGAGGTTGACACGGAACATTCAAGCAATCCTGTGCCGTTTATTGCTGTCGATAATAATTATAAAAATAAAAAAATGAAACTTAAACCTGGAATTTTGGCAGACATTGCCCCGACTGTTCTGGCAAATCTAGGCATTAACAAACCCGACGTTATGACAGGAGAAAGCCTCCTTCCAAGTACACCCCGGGGGTGATCTCAAGTTGGCACCTCGGGATATTAAAATAGGAAATGCTAATTAGCGCCCAATCGAGTTAGTTTTTTTGCTGCAAATTCAGATGCTGTCCCAATAGCTTTTTGTATATCAGGCTCTTTCATAAACGAGGCGATAAAGCCGGCAGTATATGCGTCTCCTGCTCCTGTAGTATCGATGATATTTTCAACAGGATTTGCTTTTTGATACAAAACTTCTCCGCTATTATAGGCGTAACTTCCATTTTGTCCGTCAGTTAATATAAGTAATTTTTTGTTAAATCCAAGTTTGCCGGAAATATTTTTTTTAAAATCTATTTTTTCATAATCCTCACCCACTAAATTTGCAAACTCGTTGCAATTAAGAAACAAACAATCACAATGATCCAGAATTGGTTTTAGTTCAGATAACCTGAACTTAAGATCATTTGTGCTCAGGTTCATAAAAATTGGTTTATCAAATTTAGAAATATGGTTTACCAAATCAATTTTTTCTCCCAGTGTTGGCGGGGGAATGTGGGCAATGAAATATGCTTTTGCTTCAGACAGTTGCGTCATCATGTGACTGGCAATATTGAATGGTGCCGTCGGGGTAGTATAATGAAATATTGTTCGCTCACCATTTTCCAGAAGCAATATTGAAGAAATGCTTATATAATCTCCCAAAAACATCAAGAGCTCTGTTGAAACGTTTTTCTTAACAAGATGCTGAATAATAATCTGTTTAAAAGCATTTTCGCCAATCAGTCCACAAATTGCCGTGTCAAGTTCAAAGCTTGATGCGTCAATTGCAACATTTGCTGCATTTCCTCCCAGTCCTTGATAAAAAAGATTAGAAGGGTATTTTCCACCCATTGCCAAAGACAACCTATTATCTTCAACTTTAAGCGATTCTGTTTTAAAATAAAGATCAACAGTAATATCCCCAATACAGATCAAATCATACATCCAATACTTTTACTTTAAAAGGGAATGTTTTACAAGTGAAAAATTATTCTGATCCATATTAACGAATTCTTACATCGCGAGATTTAATCTCAGGCTCAGGAATGTTGGGCACATTAACAGGTACAATAACAGGCACAGGAGGAAGTTTTTGTTGAATTTCATAATACTTATCCATGCCAACATCTTTTATTTCAAGATACTGTCGATATTCCATGATGTTATATGTTCTTAAATCAAGCTTTTTTTTATATTTATATCGCAACTCATCTATTTTCCATAATAAATTGTCAAGAATTAGCCGTGACATCTCTTGCTCGCCATTTCTATATTTATCCTCGGCAATTTTTAGAAGTTCATGGTAGGAATACGAATCAGGGGACAAAGTTGCTAGATACTGATAGTCGACGCCCCGCTGTGTTCTTGCCCTGAATGTGTGATAAATTAAATAGTCAAAATTGAGTAAATTAACTAAACCCAAAACAATACCTGAATAAATAATTAAATTACCAAGTAATAATTTTTTATCAATGTTCTTAATGTATGAATATATAAACATTAGGTAAAGCCCCCAAGTCCAGCCGACAACCGTATATCCAAGCAGTCTTTTGTGAGTAAAGCCAAAATTAAAGCTATAATCATAGACACTTTTTAACGCAATAGCCGACAAGAAAACACCCTCAATAACTAGTAAATAAGTTAAATATTTTGAATATTGACTTTTGTTTCTATCCGCATAAACAAGTCCAAAAATGATTAGAGTAACCACACTTAATTGTCCAAACACTTCCCTGGCATATTGTGAGTGAGTTATCCCAAGAGTTTTTAGAGTTTCTGCTGTTGCAAAGTATAGCTGGGCCTGGGATATGAAGAATATAAATAAAACTAAACTTAAAATTATTTTGGGGATAAACAACGGCAAGTTCACTGATAAGATTTGACCTTCATGGGAAGCGTTTTCTTTAATATATGAAAGGAGCCGGGGAACAAGAAATGAAAATAAAATAAAAAGCACTCCTCTTGCAAAATAAAGCGGGAAATTATATCCAAACAAATTTTTCAAGAATTCATTCAGACTAAAAATCCCAAAAATACTATTTACCCATTTGGCAAACAGAGGATTGGCTGATGACAGGAGCGGTAAAACAAAAATTAAAATTGCTGATGTTAAAAGAATTGAGATAATAATTTCCTGACTTTTCAAGAAGTTAGTTTTTTTGTTACTAGTAATCTCCTCCCAGTCGATACTCAAGCCATTTCTGGTCTGAAAAATTCTTCCCAACAACCTGAATGGTAAGGTGGCAACCTGTAAAATATCAAGAGTCTTCCTCTCATTATCACTAAGAATAAAAAGAGATCCAAAATAGAAAACAGCTAGAATATCAAGAAAAAGTATCAGCCCGTTTGACCAAATAGACAGGGCAAATGAGAAAAATAGTGTAAAACAAAGATAGATTTTATCAGCTAAAACAATTTTGTTTTTGAATTTCAAAGCCAGCAGTGCCAGTGACACAAATAAGACGGTCAATCCCAAAGATGGGAATCCATATGAGGTGATTAGGAAAGAAAATAACGCACTTACAAAAATTAGAAGTAAGCCGAACATGGTAAGCCTCAGTGTACTACATCTATGCTTAATTTACAACTTGAGCACAACTGTCAGCTCGCCTTTATAAGATCTCGACAGCAGATTTTTTGGTTTATCTATTATTATCTCCTCAAATCGCTTGTTCATTTCCTTGCAAATGCAGACGTTTGAGTCAGGAATAATATTATTGATACTTTCTAGTGTTTTATTAATTCTCTTGGGTGACTCAAAGAAACAAATCTCAAGGTGTTTAAGCTTTTTAGAAATTTCACGATATTGACCAATTTGTTTTTCAACTTGTGTTATTTTCTTTGGCAAAAAACCTATAAAAAGGAAATTTTGAAAACGGCAGCCTGATAAAACCCCCGCGTTGACAACTGAAGAGGATCCGGGAACCGAAGTATAGGAGGTATTTCTTTTTTGGCATGTCTCAACCAGAAGTCTTCCCGGATCAGACACAAGCGGTGTTCCTGCTTCAGTAATAAGAGACACTACCATTTCTGATTCAAGATATTTAATAATATTGGGTAACTCCTGAAATTCTCTATCTTTGTAAAATTGAACAATCTTTTGGTCTTTTTTTGGAGCTAGTTGAAAAAGTCCACACGTTTTTTTATAGAAGGGAATGAATGTTCGGGTATCCTCGCATAAAATAATATCTGAAGAAACTAAAGTTTTAACAGCTTGCAATGAAACTTCTTCAATTGATCCGATAGGACTGGAGATGACATAGAGCATGTCCTATTGTAGCAAACCTGGGGTTGTTCTGCTACAATTTCGAATATGTTTAAGATCACAAGTGATTTTACCCCAATTGACGAGCAAAAAAAGGCAGCTCAAAAACTATTAAGCGGAATAAATAGTAATAAAAAGGATCAAGTGTTACTTGGTGTGACCGGGTCTGGCAAAACATTTACAATGGCCCAAGTTATTGAGAAGTCCAAGCTGCCAACGCTAATAATATCTCACAACAAAACTCTAGCTGGTCAGCTTTATGGAGAAATGAAGGGTTTTTTTGAAGATAACTCTGTTAATTATTTCGTTTCCTATTATGACTTTTATCAGCCGGAGGCATATATCCCTGCTTCAGACACCTACATTGAAAAAGAAGCTCAAATTAATGAATACATTGACAAAATGCGCCTTGCGGCGACAGCAAATTTACTCTCTCGAGATGACGTAATTGTTGTTGCCTCTGTCTCATGTATCTACAATATTGGCTCGCCCGTTGAATATGGAAAATACATAGCTGAGATTAAGGTGGGGGAGAACATTGATGCTCAATCATTTATGAGGAGGCTTGTTGAGCTGCAATATACGAGATCGGAGTTTGATTTTAAGAGAGGAACATTTAGACTGCGCGGGACAACAGTTGATATTTACCCATCCTATAGTGATGAAGGAATTCGTGTTGAAACCAACAACAACACCATTAAATCAATTTATGTTATTAATATAATAACAGGTAAAAAAATCTCCAGCCTCAATCAAACAATTATCTATCCTGCCAAGCATTACATGATTGATAAAGGGTTGTTTGAAAGCATCTACGACAAGATTAAACATGACTTAAAAAAGGAATCTGATGAACTTAAGAATAAGGGTCACGCGATAGAAGCTGAGAGACTTATTAAGAAAGTGACCTATGACTTGGAGATGATCCGCGAGATTGGATATGTTAACGGGATTGAAAACTACTCAAGATATTTTGACGGCCGAACATCGGGTGACCCGCCGTATACATTAATTGAATATTTTAATCATCGCTTTGGGGCAGACTGGCTTTGTATCATTGATGAATCCCATATGACCGTTCCTCAGATTAGGGGCATGTTTAATGGGGACTTTGCCCGCAAGCAAACTCTTGTTGACTACGGATTTAGACTAAAGGCAGCTTTTGACAACCGGCCGATGCGTTTTGACGAATTTTACCGTAGTGCTCACAAAATAGTTTATGTTTCAGCCACTCCGTCAGATTGGGAGATTAATAAAAGCGAGGGGAACATTGTCGAGCAGTTGGTTCGACCAACAGGTGTAGTAGAACCGATTGTTGAGACAAGAACTGCAGAAAATGAAATACCGAATCTAATTGATGAAATCAAAAAAAGAGTGGATAAGGGTGGGCGAGTATTAGTTACAACACTAACAAAAAGAATAGCTGAGGACCTGACGACTTATTTAAAAAAACAAAATATTAGCTGTTCTTACCTCCATTCTGACATTAAAACTTTAAAAAGAACGGATATTTTGAACAAACTGAGAAAAAAAGATTTTGATGTCTTAATTGGGGTAAATCTCCTTCGTGAAGGACTTGACTTGCCTGAAGTTACTTTAGTTGCAATACTTGACGCTGATAAGACCGGATTTTTACGTTCTAAAACCTCACTTGTTCAGACGATGGGACGCGCTGCCAGAAATATTGGGGGCAAAGTCATAATGTATGCAGATAATTTAACCGAGGCGATGAAGCAGGCGGTTGAAGAGGTTGGAAGACGTAGGCAGTACCAAATAGAATATAACAAGAACCACGGGATAACTCCCAAGACAATTGAGAAGAAGATTACTCAAGCTTTGGAATACCAAGAAGAAGAGGAGAAAGCTGCCCACAATCCATCAAATGAAGTTTTAAAAGAAACTCTTGAAGCAACTGATTTGGATAGCCTAACATCATTTGATAAGAAAAAATACGCAAGGGTCCTCGAGAGACAAATGAGAGAATACGTTGAGGACCTTAACTTCGAGGCAGCTATTCTAATCCGGGACAAACTTCGAAAAATTAGGGAGTAATATCCCGAGGTGCAGGCATAATACACCCCGGGGGTGATCTAGGTTGGCACCTCGGGATATTACAGTGTGGTAAAATACATGCCACCATGATAGAGGGCACACCAATTCCACAGCCGGAAGAGTTAGTCCAAACTCTCACATCAAATAATTTACGCCTGTTTGAAGAAACCTGGACAAGGCGCTATGATGGCAGGTACAACAGCGAGCTGTCTCATTTACTGAGAGATCAAACTTTGCCCCTGCTTGCAGGAAGACCGCAGTATAATCGTTTTCCAATTGCCGTCTGTCTCTCGTTTATCGACTCAAGAACACTTGGTCCAGCTCTAAGGCGAAGGATTGGATTGTCACCACGTCCAAACTTTGATGAATTTGCATATTCCCAATTACCCATGCCCCAGTTGTTCAAGCCATCAATTACGCCATTTCATCGAAGGTTTGTTAGCCAATGCAGTGTTGCCGAAAGTTTTTTAACAGACGTATTCAATCGAGGATATCATAAATCAACGGGAGAATACACAGTTAACTTTCGCCTATTAGGCTGCATTGTGGGTAAGAGGTCTGGGTTCAAGTCTGGTGTTTGTTATAAAACAACTGAATTTCCCAATGGCGTTGTATTTTTTGAGGGAGTTTGGTATTTAATCAGAGGCAATGACCTGATTCATCGGATTGACGTCGTTTCGCAACTTGCCGACAGGCAGGGAACCCACGTATTTAAAGTTTTTTCCGACGAGCATGGCACGGTACTTTACAGTCAAGATATGGTAATAATGGAAGACTGCGGAGGTGTGTGGCAACCCACACGAAATTACGGAGATCGTTGGGCAATGACCGGCATAGACGGCGCAAGACTTCTTCGCGAAAAAGCCAGACGATGCGGAGTGAGACTTCCATATTAAAGCAACCCTAACACTCGTAATAATCTTGCGTTTCCTATATAATTTTACCTACTCATGAATGACTCAATCACTGTTAAAGGCGCCAGAGAACATAACTTAAAAAATGTAAATCTAAAGATCCCTAAGAACAAGCTAATTTTGTTTACTGGAATCTCAGGGTCAGGCAAGTCTTCTATGGCCTTTGATACGATTTACGCTGAGGGCCAAAGACGTTATGTGGAGTCACTGTCCTCATATGCTAGGCAGTTTTTAGGTATGATGCACAAACCCGACGTTGATTTTATTGAAGGACTTTCACCTGCCATTTCAATTGACCAGAAATCAAGAAGCTCAAATCCGCGTTCAACTGTTGGGACAATTACTGAAATTTATGATTATTTCAGGCTCTTATTTGCCAAAGTTGGCCATCCATTTTGCCCAAAGTGCGGGACTGAGATCTCAAGACTTTCAACCGATGAGATGACAGACACAATTGTTAACGAAATTATTCTGGAATCAAAAAAATCTATTAAACCTGAAAATTTTGAAATTCTCTCACCTATTGTTAGAGATAGAAAAGGAGAATTTATAGGACTTTTTGACAATCTTGTCTCAAAAGGATACACAACAGCCTACGTTGATCGCCAAAGAAGGGGCCTTGATGAAAATATCAGTCTTATCAAGACTAACACCCACACGGTTGAAGTTGTTGTTGACACAGTAGCTATTGACTCAAAACAAGCAAAGGAGACTGCGTTTATAAAAACTTTAAGATCAAGAATTTTTGCCTCAGTTGAGCAATCCTTGCTCCTCTCAGGAGGATTGGTTTACTTAAAAAAACAGGTCGAAAAAAACTCAAAATTATTTTCACAAAATTTTACTTGTCCGAAATGCTCTTATGCTATAAGTGAGATTGAACCTCGCTTATTCTCGTTTAATTCTCCTCATGGAGCGTGCCCACAGTGTAAGGGCCTTGGTGTTATTAATATGATTGACCCAGACTTAGTTCTAAATAGGAGTTTTTCAATAAAAGAGGGGGCAATTTTGGCGTTTACAAAAATATTTTTTAATGACACATGGTTCTCAAGAGTATTCCAAACATTCCTGAAAGAAGAAGGCATACCTGATAATGTCTCAATATCAGAACTGGGTGACAGAGAGTTGACGACGTTACTGCATGGAACCAATAAAGAATATAGGGTTGAGGGACAAAACCGATTTGGGAAAACGACTCGTATTTATGAAAAATTTAGAGGGATTATTGGCGAGCTTGAGAGACGTTATAACGAGTCGACATCGGACTTCGTTAGGGAAGAAATTGCAAAATATATGAGAGATGAGCTATGTGACAAATGTGGGGGAAGAAGATTAAATAATGACGCCTTATCTGTTAAGATTAACGGTTTAAATATCTTTGAATATGGAGAGCTTCCCATTGATCAGTGTTTGAACAAAATTAATGAGCTTAAAAATAATCTCTCAAAATACGAGGAAGAAATAGCAAATATAATACTTAAAGAGATTAACAGCAGACTTCTATTTTTACAGAGCGTTGGCCTTGTGTATTTGACACTCAATAGGGGAGCAAATACTCTATCCGGTGGGGAATCGCAAAGAATTAGGCTGGCATCCCAGATTGGAAGCGGACTGTCTGGTGTAATTTATGTGCTTGATGAACCATCAATTGGACTGCACCCTAAAGATGTATCTGCGCTTGTTGACTCCTTAAAAAATTTAAGAGATTTAGGAAATACCATCGTAGTAGTAGAACATGATGTCGACACTATTAAACAGGCCGATTATATTGTTGATTTCGGGCCAAAAGCAGGAGTGCAGGGCGGTGAAATTGTTTTCCAAGGTACACTCCAAGAGCTTAAAAAAAGTGATACCATAACCTCAAAATACCTATTTCATAAAAAAGTGGCAATTAAGCCTACCGAAGAGTTTCTATTTAACCAGGGATTTGTAACAATCACCGGCTGCAGCCAATTTAATTTAAAAAGAATCTCTGTGCAGTTGCCAATTGGCAAACTGTCTGTGATTACAGGAGTGTCAGGATCAGGCAAATCAACACTTTTAATTGACACGCTCTATAAAGCCATGCGATATTATGTTGATGGATATCACAGAGACAAGATTGGTGAGTTTGAAACCCTAACAGGATATGAACATTTTGAGAAAGTGTATTTAGTTGACCAATCTCCAATTGGCAAAACACCGCGATCAAACCCTGTTACCTATATCGGTGTTTTTGACGAAATTAGAGAACTTTTTGCCAGCACATTTGATGCGAAATTAAGGGGCTACAGTAAGAGTCGATTTTCATTTAACGTAAGAGGCGGAAGGTGTGAAAAATGTCAAGGCGGGGGGTCAATTAAGATTGAAATGCAGTTTTTGCCTGATGTTTATATCACCTGCGATGTATGCGGAGGCACAAGATATAATCACGAAACTTTGGAGGTTAAATTTAGTGACAAATCAATCTACAATGTTTTAAAATTTAGTGTTGGTGAGGCATTGCAGTTTTTTTCATCTTTTTCAAATATTGTAAAAAAGTTAGAAGTTTTGAAAGAAGTTGGATTGTCGTATCTTGAACTTGGCCAGCCGGCGCCAACTTTGTCAGGCGGTGAAGCTCAAAGAATAAAGTTAGCCTCAGAACTGTCAAGAAATTCTCATGGCAGAACCTTGTATATTCTTGATGAGCCAACAACCGGCCTTCATATGTACGATGTTGAAAAACTTCTTCATTCGTTATACAAATTAGTAGGGTTGGGTAATACTGTTGTGGTGATTGAGCACAACACGCTTGTTATTGAGAATAGCCAGTATATTGTTGACCTTGGACCTGAGGGGGGAGATGGAGGAGGGAAAGTAATTTATCAAGGGCCAAGAGAGGGAATAAAAAAAATCAACAATTCTTACACCGCCCGCTATTTATCATGATGATAAAAAAATATTTAAGTATTATTTCCTTTTTTTTACTATTCATCATTTTTGTTCCCGAATCCCTCGCTCAAGAGAAGTTTTATAAAGCCGAGTATGACGTCGTTCACAAACTCCAGTCAGACTATAGCATCAACACTAAATTAGTAATAAATCTTATTAATTTGCGGGCTGATGTTTATGTAACAAAATTTTCAATTCTAATTCCAACATCCTCCAATGTTTCTGACCTTAAGGTATTTTCTCCGTCAGGTGAAGTATCCTCAAATGACCAAGTCGATCAAAAAGGAACAACAATTACTTTTAACTTTAAAGAACCAGTTCGGGGTAAAAATCAATCAAATTTGCTAGAAATTAGTTTTAATCAGGCGGGACTGGTTCAAAAAGACGGCAAAACGCTTGAGGCACTGCTCCCAACGTTCGCAAATGATCATCAGACCTCCAGGGTCACATTTGACACCGTAACATTTGTAGATAATCAGCTCTCAATTGCCAAACCGCGCCCTTCAAAAAATGAGAAAACCGTGTTTACCTGGGACAACGTTAGCATTCCTATGGTTTATGTTGTGTTTGGGCAGTATCAGCTTTATAAAACAAGGCTGAACTACCTTCTTTATAACAATCGGTTGACGCCGGTTAAGCAAGACATTGCTTTTCCACCGGAAACATTGAGGCAATCGGTGTTTGTTAAGAAGATAACGCCTAAACCTAATGAAATTATAGTGGATGAGGACGGTAATTACTTGGGTCGTTATATTCTTTCTCCTCAGGAAAAAAAGATAATCACATTTGAAGGAACTGTTAAAATTTTTGCGAAAGATCAGGAGGATATGATCCATTATATACGCCTTCTCTTTAAGTCCCAAAAAAATTATCTTCTGACACAAGAAAAATACTGGACAATTAATAATCCCCAGCTCTTAAAATCTCTTGAAAAAGTAAACACGACCGAAGATGTTTTTAATTTTGTTGTTGACAAACTTGATTATTCATTCTCCCGATTTGGCAACAGTTCTGAGCGTCTTGGGGCCGAAGCTGCTTTTGTAACCCCCGGTAAGGCAGTTTGCATGGAATACACTGATTTGTTTATTGGCGCATCGCGTGAAAAAGGAATTTATGCAAGGGAGATACAGGGATATGGCTACTCAAAAGATCCAAGACTACGACCTCAATCGCTACAGGGAGACGTACTTCATGCATGGCCGGAGTTTTATGATTTGGCAACAGAGCGCTGGGTTCAGGTTGACCCAACATGGGCCGACACATCAGGAATTGACTATCTTCATGGAACTGACCTCAACCATATTGCATTTGCTATTCACGGCAAAAATTCTGTTTACCCACTTCCTGCCGGAATGTATAAAAACGGTAACACAAAAGATGTCTATGTTAAAACAACAATCGATGAACCAATGAATAATGAATCCGTTAAAGTCAGGCTTGATTTTGGCCAACAAATAATTTCGGGCAAACAAAATAACGGAACGATACAAGTTATAAACACAGGGAATACATTTATTAAAAATATTCCACTATCCTTGTCAAGTGAAACACTTGAAGTTTCCCCTGCCTTAAAGACGATTTTTCTTATCGCCCCTAGTCAAACTATTAAAATTCCGATAAGTTTTATCACAAAGAATAAAATTGTCTCACAACCTGAGATATCAATAACAATAGGAAGTTTATACACAAACACAGTGCGATTTAAACTTATCTCGGAAAAAGTCCAAGGTTTCCTAAGTCTTGCAAAATTTGCTTTTTTGGCTTTCATTTTGATTGCGGTATTGTCTCTCATTCTAAGAAGGGTATAATTGTCATCACATGATAAGTAAAGACGCGGTTAGTTCTCTTCCTTCAGTTTCGGGCGTCTATCAGTTTACTCAACATGACAGGCCAGTTTACATTGGTAAGTCGGTCAATATTAAAGCTCGAGTGTCGTCGCACATTCAAGCAGCAAAACTGTCAAAAAAAGAATTACTTATCGTAAGCAACTCAAATGCTCTTGTGTTTCAAGAGACAATCTCCGACTTTGACGCAATTGTTTTGGAAGCAAAACTTATCAAGGAATTTCGTCCTATATATAATATTGCGCTTAAGGATGACAAACATTTTTTATACATAAAAATTACAGTAAAAGACAATTTCCCTAAAGTTTTTTCTGTTCGAGCTGAAAATGACAGAAAATCACTTTATTTCGGACCATTTGCCTCAACTGAGACGACTGAAAAATTACTTTACCACCTAAGGACAATTATTCCATTCTGTACCCAAAAAAAGATAGGCAAACATGCTTGTTTTTATTCAAAAATTGGACTTTGCGACCCTTGTCCTTCGTATATTAACAACCAAACCGGAGATGTTAAAAAAAAACTACAAATAGAATATCAGTCTCATATTAAAACTCTAATTGTGATGCTTAAAGGAGAAGGAATTAAGATTATTGCCGAACTTGAATCAGAACTTGCGAAACAGATTACGAAGGGAGATTATGAGAAGGCTATTGAGACAAGAGATAAAATACTTTCAATAAACAGAATTTTATATTCAAGAAGTTTTACGACTTTTGATATGGTTGACTACACCAAGCAATCAAATATTGATTCTCAGCTTCGCGATTTTCTTTATTCATGTTTTAAAAAACAAATTAATGATAATTATCGTATTGAATGTTATGATATGAGTACATTATTTGGCGATTCCCCAACGGGGTCATTGGTTGTTTTAGAAAATGGAGCGCTTTCATCAAGTCAATACAAGAGATTCAAAATAAAAAATGGGGCAAAATCCGATTTTGAAGCTATTTGTGAAGTTTTAATGAGGCGATTTAAGCGAGATGATTGGAAACTTCCCGACTTGATTATTATTGACGGTGGCAAACCACAGGTCAGAGTTGTATCTCAGGTTTTAGGAGACTTTGAACTTGATATTCCGGTTATCGGACTAGCCAAAAATCCCGACAGGATAGTGTTTAATACATCAACCAGCGGAAAACTCCTAAAAAGATCGAGCGAACTTTTTAAATGTTTTCAGCAACTTAGAGACGAGTCCCATCGGTTTGCAAAGAAATACCACTTACTCCTAAGAAGCAAGAAGTTTAGAATATGATACAATAAACACAAATGAAACCTACTCTTGACGTTTTAATAATCATATTTTCAACAATCATCATTCTTCTGATTCTTATTCAAGGAAGAGGTGCGGGCTTAGGGAGCGCCTGGGGAGGATCTGGTCAACAATATCAAAGCAGACGAGGAGTAGAAAAATGGGTAGTGAGGGCAACGTCACTATTTATCCTCATCTTTTTTATTGTCACACTTTTGGGCCTTGTGTTATGACACAATTAATAAGGAGAGTTCGTACTATCTGGTGGTACTCAGCATCATTTTTGCAAAAAAACGCTAAATTCATATTGACCAGTTTTGTTGCTGGATTTATTATGATTTTCTTTTTTTTGAGCATCTACCCTTCTATAAATTCATATTTGTTTAGAAAAAAAGAAAAAATTGGGCTTATTGCAAGAGTTAAACTAGGAAGCTTGCCAAAAATCATAATCTCACAAATTTCAACTCCCCTTGTGACAATCACGCCTCAAGGAGAGATCGTTCCGGTCCTAGCTAATTCCTGGGAAATTATGCCTGACAAAAAAACTTTTCGTTTCCACATAAAAAACGGTTTGAAGTGGAGTGACGGAAAAGAATTTAAAGCCAGAGACATAAAACTACAGTTTTCAGAGGGAGTCAAAATAAACGTTGTTGATGACCTGACGATTGAGTTTATTCTTGATCAATCACTTGAAGTGTTCCCGGTTTATCTGACTCAGCCGGTCATTAGAAATAATACCCAAGGTGTTGGCGGTCCTTATAAAATGCAGGGATACACAAAAAAAAGGGGTTTTATCACATCAATCAATTTGTTTCCAAATAGAGACAAATTTCCGTATAAAGTCTATCGTTTCTACACAACCGCTAATGAACTGTCTCTTGCATATAAATCCGGTGAGATTAATGAATTTGAGACGCTTGATAGGTCAGTTGTTGATTCATTTGCAGCGTGGCGTAATACCAAAATTAAACGGGTTGTTGATTATAGCCAGATCATGACTTTATTCTTTAATATGAAGTCGGAGCTTTTCAAGGAACGGGATGCTAGAAAAGCTGTAACCTATAGCATCAAATCTTTTGATGAGTATGGAGTTCCAGCAGTTGGGTCGATTCCGCCAATCTCCTGGGCTCACATGAATGATGTTAAACAATATGGCTACAACTTGAATAAGGCAACTGAGGGAGCAGACAAGATATTGTCCTCAACTGAGGAGGCAAAAATAAAGTTGTATACATTCCTAGATTATGCAGGAATCGCTGAGAAGATTAAAACGGATTTAAAAAAGGTCAGATTTGATGTTAGTTTAAAATTGGTTTCGTTTATTCCTGACGAATTTGATATGTTTTTAACTATTTGGGATGTGCCTCAAGATCCTGATCAATATATCTTCTGGCATTCCAAACAGACAGTAACCAATATTACGCATTATAACAATGCTAAAATTGACAAACTTCTTGAGGACGGCCGTGAGGTCGTTAACGTACAACAGCGAAAAAAAATTTACAGAGATTTTCAGAAGGTTATTGTTGATGATCTGCCGGCATACTTTATGTACTACCCTTACGTTTATACAATAAAACGCAAGTAAAGTACACTAAAGTTCACCTCGGGGGGCCTACCTGCTGGCAGGCAGGTGATCTAGGTTAGCACCTTGGGGGATAACCCAATATTGTTTAAGTCATGATAAAATGGAAACTATCAAGCCAGGGTGTTGTAATCGGTAGCCAAGCCAGACTTAAAATCTGGTGTTCGCAAGAACGTATGGGTTCGAGTCCCATCCCTGGCACAAAAATTCTTAAAAAAGACTTCCTGATAGGCTATAATAGAGAGTATCTTGGGCGAGTGGTGAAATTGGTAGACACGCAGTCTTGAGGAGGCTGTGCCGTAAGGCTTGGAGGTTCAAGTCCTCTCTCGCCCACATCTATATGGACGCTTAGCTCAGTTGGTTAGAGCACTGCGTTTACATCGCAGGTGTCGGGGGTTCGAATCCCTCAGCGTCCACATGAAAAAGCTATTTCCGATGATATTTATAGTCATAATTTTTCTCTTTTCAGTTATTGCAATGAGAAACAGTAACCGCCCGCAGGAGCTATTTCCTGGTTATAAGAAGACGGACGCTAAAATTGCCCAAACTACATTTTACCTTTATGTTGCAGATTCGGCAAATAAACAAAGCAAAGGACTATCAAATATTTCAAGAATTAACCCAAATGAGGGGATGATTTTTATTTTTCCGACAAGAGGAAACTACCAGTTTTGGATGAAAGATATGAAATTTTCACTTGATTTTTTATTTGTTGATGGAACCAGAATTGTTGACATAAAAAGAAATATAACTTCCCAGTCATATCCTGAAACAATTTACGGAAGTAGGGCTTATGACAAAGTGATCGAAGTTCAGGCAGGAGATACGGATAATATTAAAGTGGGAAACATAGTAAAAATGCGCGCTTGGGAGGATTCGAACCTCCGACCTTCCCGCCTAAGGCGGGATGCTCTGTAAAATCGTACTTTTGCGTCGATGGGAGGATTCGAACCTCCGACCTACTCCTTAGAAGGGAGTTGCTCTATCCAGCTGAGCTACATCGACAATTAACAGCTTGAATGGTTGAGCCGGATCGGGGATTCGAACCCCGGACCTGCCGCTTACAAAGCGGATGCTCTACCGCTGAGCTAATCCGGCAATAATAGGGTAATTATATCAAACCAGTCTTTGCTGAGAGGTTTCTTTGAGAGGAATTTTAAGATGAGAGTAGGCAGAAGTTTGAGCAACTCTGCCTTTGGGGGTTTTAGAGATGAAACCAAGTTGCAGCAGATATGGTTCGATGTATTCCTCAATTGTTTGCTTGTCTTCGCCCAATCCTGTTGCCAAAGTCGATAGCCCCGCCGGCCCGCCGTTAAACTTTTTTATCAAAAGTTCTAAATATTTTGTGTCAAGATGGGTTAGGCCAACATGATCAATCTGAAGAATTTCAAACATTTCATTCATAATATCCTTTGTGATTCTTTTATGCTTTCGTACCTCAAACATATCAAGGACTCGTTTTAAAGCTCTATTGGCAACGCGAGGAGTGCGCCTTGACCTTTTTACGATTTCATCGGTGGCATCAGTGTCAATTGGTAGTTTTAAAAGGGACGCAGATCTTCTAACAATCTTATCCATGTCAAAATCATTATAATAATCTAAATGAAGCAGCAGGCCAAAACGATCCCTTAACGGAGCAGACAACAATGCAACGCGAGTTGTTGCCCCAATTATTGTGAATCGAGGAATGGGCAGACGGACAGTTCGGGCAGCAGGACCTTTGCCAATGACAATATCAAGAAAAAATTCTTCCATCACCGGGTATAATGCTTCCTCGATTGTTCGAGGAAGACGGTGAATTTCATCAATAAACAGAACGTCGTTGTCCTTCATATTAGTCAAAATTGAGGCTAAATCGCTTGTTTTTTCAATGGCAGGTCCGGATGTTACCTTAAGCTCCCCTTGTAATTCCCGGGCAACAATGTTGGCAAGTGTTGTTTTGCCAATTCCCGGCGGGCCGTAAAGCAGAATATGTTCAGAGACGACCCCTCGCTTGTTGACAGCGTCGATAAAAAGCCTTAATGATTCAATAACTCTGGTTTGACCAACATATTCTAAGAGAGTTTTTGGACGAAGTGTTGCTTCAACGGGTTCAGATTTGGTTGTCATGTCCGTTCTGTCATCAACATAATAATTTGTTTAATTTTCTCTTCAAGAGAAAGTGTTTTATCAACTTCTTTTAAATGTTTCTTAATATCTCCCTCTTTAAATCCTAACGACCGGAGAGCTTCAATGACTGTCACATCCTCAGCGTTGGTAATAAGGGAGTCAACACTTACTTGTTTTGCCAATTTACCAGATAAATCCAGAATAATTCTTGAGGCAGTTTTTTTACCAACTCCGGGAATACTCTCAAAAAAATAAACGTCATTTGATTCAATTGCGGACATTAACTGACTAAAATCAGCATAAGACACCATTGAAAAAGCGGACTTAGGGCCGACCCCATCAACGCTAATTAACTGTTGAAATAAGCTATATTGGCCGTAATTTTCAAACCCGAATAACACCTGATCATCATCCTTAATTTGAAAATGAGTATATGGTTCTATGTTTTGCCCGACTTTGTCCAAAAAATATGGAGTTAAATATACTAAATAACTTATACCAGATGTTGTTTTGACATACCCCCGGTTTCCTTTTACTTCAGTCAATATTCCTTTTATTTTTCCAATCATCTATTTAATATGGTCAAATTTATGTAAACAACAATAAGCATACCCAGCTGCAATTGCGTCAACCACATCGTCGGGTTTTGGCGCTACTTTAATATCCAACAACATCATAATCATCTTCTCAACACCTTTTTTATCAGTCTTGCCGTACCCGGTTACTATCTGTTTAATTTGCAAAGGTGTCAAAAATTCTACACTGATTAAGTCCCTACCGCAACTGGCAAGAAGTGCTCCTTGAGATTGAGCAACAGAGATAAAAGTTTTTTTGTTAACAAAAAAGAATAATGACTCCATAATCACTAAATTGGGCTTGTGTTTTTGTAAAAGATTATCAAAACCTTTTTTTAAATTCGATAATCTCTTTTCGATTGAGTCGGTTTTGGGCGTCGACAACAAGCCAGAATCAACAAGCTTTGGATTGCCTGGAATATTTTGAAAGAGCGCAAATCCGCATCGTTCAATTCCCGAATCAATTGCAAGAATAATCACAACCTAATCAGTATACCAAACCTTAAGCATCATAAGTATCGTGTATACTGATAAATTATGGATGACTCTAAAACCCAATCTCCCTATCTTGACAGTCTATTAAAATCACTAATTGAGGCTAGAATTAATCGTGTTAGAAGGTCTGGCGAGCCAATTGAGGTATCTGACACAGTTTCATTTTTAGCTTTTTTGTATGAGAAACTAAGA
>Ga0155907_120_pt1 | contig 19629 bp, 25 predicted proteins | sample RifCSPlowO2_01_FD_107561 | JGI IMG/M metagenome (GOLD analysis project Ga0155907, IMG submission 107561) | Candidatus Roizmanbacteria bacterium RIFCSPLOWO2_01_FULL_39_19
CCACTTCTTGAGGTTACAGAATTATATGAGGGAACAGAGGAGAGGATTCTCGCTATTGACCCTGACTTTTGTAACTGGAGGGTTGAAAATGAAGTTATTGAGAAAATTCCAAACTTAAAAGCGATTATTCTTCAAACCGATGCCTTTGACTGGGTTGACGTAAGTTATTGTAAAGAAAAGGAAATTCCTGTCGTTAATTTAAGAGGATCCTCAACTGAGGCAGTTGCAGAATGGGCTCTTATTATGGCCTTAAATACAGCTCGAAATATTCCAAAAATTGTCAAAAATGGATGGGTTCAGGATTATAATCTACAAGGAGTAGAACTCAAAGATAAAGCTGCAGGTATTATTGGGATGGGTAGGATCGGGAGCAGAATTGCTGAGCTTGTGTCTGGAATTGGTATGAACACGCAATATTGGTCACGAAGACAAAGTAACGAAGAATATAAATATGTTGAGCTTGGGCAACTCATGAAAACATCTGATGTGATTTTTCTTGCTTTGCCCTTAAGCCACGAGACGAAAGGAATGATTACGTCAGAAATGATTGATACAATGAGAAAAACTGCAATTTTTGTAAGTATTGTTAATCATGGAATCTATGATCATGAATATTTACTTAATAAAACAAAAAATGAAGAAATTTTTGGCTATGCTTTTGAAGAGGAGGGTGGTAAAACATTTAATAATTATGAAGGGAACGTCTGGGCAGGGCCAGCACTAGGTTGGTGTACTACAGAATCTTTTAGAAAAAACACAGAGCTTTGGATTGAGGCGACAATACTTGCTTCAAAAGGCGAATTTCCCACAAAGGTAAACTAATATTTGTACTGTAAAAAGATTGCGGAAATTTCTTGACGAGGCAATTAAAATAGTCTTCAAAATGATTTAAAAACTACCCAGATAACGTCTACAGCTTATGTAAATTTGGAGTTGAATTCCGAAATTACACAGATTATACTCAATTTTATGATAAAAAGATTACTTGAGAAGCAAGTCAAACATGCAACAACCCAATTCCCCGTCGTATCTATTACGGGTCCAAGACAATCGGGCAAAACAACGTTGATTAAGAAATGTTTTCCTACCTACGAGTATTATAATCTCGAAGACCCGAATACAAGGAGCTTTATCAAAGACGACCCAAAACAGGTTGTAAACATAACAAAAAAAGGTGCTATCTTTGATGAGGTGCAAAAATATCCTGACTTACTTTCATTTATTCAGGTCACTGTTGATGAGACAAATAAACCCGGACAATACATTATAAGTGGTTCAGAAAACCTGCTTTTATCCGAAAAAGTCTCTCAAAGTCTTGCTGGTAGAGTTGCTGTTTTAAATCTTTTAACATTGTCAATTTCTGAATTACAAGCTGATAAGCTACTTGATCAAGATGTTTTTGCTCAAATTTACAAAGGGTTCTATCCACGCATCTATGATCAAAATATCTCTGCAACAGATTTTTACAGTAACTATGTTAATACATATATCGAACGGGACGTCAGACTTATTAAAAATATTGGTGACATCTCTCAGTTTCAAAGGTTTATACAGCTTTTAGCTGGGCGCGCAGGACAACTCTCTAACGCATCGGCGATTGCAAATGATTTAAATGTTGATAGTAAGACAATAAGTTCTTGGCTTAACATTCTGGAGGCTACATATATTATTTTTCGACTACAACCATATTTTCGAAATTTTGGCAAAAGAATAATTAAAAATGCAAAGATTTATTTTCATGATGTCGGATTATTAGCTTATTTACTTGGTATCAATAGCACAACAGATATGGATGTTCATTTTGCACGCGGAGCGTTGTTTGAAAATTTAGTTGTTGCTGAAATTATGAAACATATTGTAAATTTTAATACTCATATAAAACCGTATTTTTGGAGGGACAGTACAGGAAACGAAATAGACATTCTTGTCGACAAAGGGAATATGATTGACAGATTTGAAATAAAGGCAAGTCAAACATACAAGTCGGATTTTTCTAAAGGCTTTGACTATTGGGACGGATTACCCAAACAGAATAAACAAGATGGAAATAATTATGTTATTTACAATGGAAATATTGAATCGAAGGTGAAAAATTATAGATTAATAAACTGGAAAAATATAGATCATGCGTTTGCGTAGTCAGAATATGCCCATCTTACTCCAATTCGCAACCTTTCATGTTACGATAGTGGATTAGATGGGTATATTATATACCCACCATAGCCCGTTGTATTTTGAGAGCAGAGGGGTATAAATACACAGGTCACCTTAAAATTCTATATGCGGTATCTTTATTGCAATTGTAGTTGAGTATATAATACTTCAAGTATGCATCTTAATAAAGCTCTCCCTTTTGTTCTTTTATCTTCTTTGACTTATGCCTCAGTAATTATTTTGACACGATTTATTATGTCTGACGGGGGAGACCCGTTTACTGTTGTTTTGTGGGCGTTTTTAATAGAATCACCTCTTTGGATATATCTTTTTAAGAAACATTTTCGTGAATTTAAAACACTTACTTCTAAAGCGATACAACTACTAATTATAAGAGGGCTTATTAATACTATCGGCATCAATATTATTGAAATGTTTGCATTAAAATTTAGCCCGGCAACTAATTACGCATTTTTGTATAGAACGGTCATCATCTTCACAATTGTTTTTGCTGCAATTTTTCTTCACGAAAAATTAACCCGCAAAAAAATTTTTCTTGCATTAACTTTGTTGTTTGGTTCATATTTACTTTTATCTAAAGAAGGAGTTTTCTCGTTTACGGTGGGGGACGGTTTTACGATAATTGAAGCAGCATTTGCAGCCTTTGGCAACAATGTGGTTGGGAAAAAGTTAACTCAATATATGCATGCTGATTTGGCATCATCTGCTAGCTTTTTAGCCGGTATGATCCCACTGTTTTTTATTGTTGTATTAAAAAGTGGTTTTCATATTCCACAAAATATGGGATTAATTACTTTGTTGAGTTTAAGCAGTATTATTTTTACACTGGCATTATTTAGGGGATATAAATATGCGTCAGCGTCTTACGTCACCATGATCTTGTCATTTACCCCCGTTTTTGTGACGATTGCAGCATTTTTCTTGTTTAAAGAAATTCTGTTACCGATTCAGATTATTGGGGGGATAATAATTATCACCTCAGGAGTTTTGGTCCATAAATTGAGGGTCTTATAGATATTATCAAAATTAATGATCGCGTCTCATGTCTTGAAAATCAGTATTTTAACTTCTACTGCGGAGATATTGAAGAATCATCCCAGGAGGCAGGACAATAATATTCAAATCCCTTTTAATTTGTTCAATTTTATAGTGCTTTGTGTTGTATGTAGATAGAAATTGAGTTTTTGCTATAAATGCACCAGCAACAATATGAGCATCGTTTGGGTCAATGACATAACGCCCATATTGATCATTAATTAACTTATTTGTCATGCCCATTTTTAATATTTTATATTTAACAAATTCCCGTTCAATGTTTTCACTATCAAGTTTCAGACGACTACCGACAATCCTTATTTCTTGAAGAGAAATGGTAGAGATTATTCTTATAAAGGACGATGACTTTGTGAGCATATTCGCAGTTCCGTTTTTCGACAGAATGGAGGATATTACAACGTCAGAATCAACAAAAACAGTTATCTTTTTCATTGCATTTTCCTGACTAGGACAAGTTCTTTGTTTATTCGTGGAAGATTTTTCTTATCTTTTTCCTCTGCTATATATAAATCATCATCAATGCCAGTAAATATAAAAGATAGCGACCGAGCGGGAATACGATAAACTCTTCCAATTTTTTTGGCAATGATTTCACCCTTACTAATAAGAGCGTAAACAGTATTTTTGGATAACTGCAACATATTGGCTACCTGTTCTGGGGAATATGCTCTTGTGCTTAACATGACTAAATGTTACTAAATATGACCATAATTGTCAAGTGTTGAATAAGACTAATCTTTTAGGTATCATGAAAATGATGAAACGAAGATTAACTTTGTGTCTAGTTGTCTTTATTCTTCTATCCTTTTTTGTTGTACGGCCTGTTTCTGCTGAAGATATTATCACCAATCAAAAATTGATAACAGTTGACACAGGCAAACAAAAACTTTTTGCATGGGACAACGGACAGATAGTTTTTGAAACACCCGTATCAACAGGTATGGCACTTGCCCCAACCGTGCGAGGCAGTTATAAGGTTAGACGAAAAGTGCCGCTTAAAGACATGATCGGCCAAGTCAAACCATACAAAAAATATCATTTGAAGGATGTCCCTAATATTATGTATTTCTATCAGGGATACGCTATCCATGGCACTTGGTGGCATAACGCCTTTGGCAGACGGGCCAGCCATGGATGTGTAAATGTGCCAGTCCCAGCTTCAAAATGGCTCTACGATTGGGCCCCAATTGGCACAAGAGTTGAGATATTTTGAGCGTAATGTAGTACAATATAGATATGAAAACGACTGCTGTGCCACGTGAGCTTCAGGGTGTTTTGTGGTCGGTTGGAGTTGATCAGCTTGATATTGAAAAGGATAAAAATTATATCATACATCAAATTTTTGCATACGGAACACTAGACCAGATCAAATGGCTCTATGGTAGATATTCTAAAGCAATCTTACGTGATGAGTTCATTCATCATCCTACTAGGGTATATAACCGACCCGTTTATTATTTTATTAAAAACTATATTCTTGATTTGAATAAGATCAAGTTAAACGAGGACAATTATGTTACCTCCATATCTGGGCCAATTAAACGACGCACGGCAGCAAGTATTTAAAAAACTTGCATCATTTTCCAAAGACTATGTCCTTGCCGGTGGCACTGCAATTATGTTGCAAATTGGTCATCGAGAGTCTTATGATTTTGATTGTTTTTCAGCGAAACCATTTTCTGAAAATTTTACCCGTAAAGTAATCAAAATATTTAACGGAGCAATCAAGACAAACGAAACAGACGAAGTTATTACGTTCCTAACCAAAGACGACGTAGAGATGACGTTTGTGACTTACCCATATAAAATTCTCCGTCAAGTAATCAAAACTAATTCATTGCCACTTTTTCATCTTGATGATTTAGCTGCAAATAAAGCTTATACAATTGGAAGGCGGGGACAATGGAGGGATTATATCGATATATTTTTTTTATTGAAACAAAATTTATACGATATACAAAGTTTAATATCTTTAACTAATCAAAAATATCAAGGAGAATTTAATGAAAAATTGTTTTTAGGACAGCTCGCGTATTTTGATGACGTAAAGATTGTTCCGGTCAAATTTTTAAAAGATAATTATTCTGATAATGAAGTTAAGACCTACTTACAAAAAGAGGTAGAAAAATACACCCGATCAATTTTGGAATAGAAATATTTTCAACTCCCAAAATTTTCTTGCTATAATAGCCCAATGCAAAGCATTGAGGCGTTGAGACGTCGGCGTTATCGCGAGTATAACCGAGGGAAAGTTTTAGACTTTGCCGGATTGTCATTTAATTATGAAGGAGCGCTTGTGCCGTCTCCTTATTCTGTGACAGTGGGGGAAGTAAAACAAGGAGGATATTTCGGCAAAGTAATAATTCCAGTCAGTGAAGGCTTTGTTATTAAAACGCCCCAACCCGGCCCACTGCAGGACTTGATGCGAATGCCAAACTGGAGATTTAAAGAATTCCCTCATTCAGTTGATGAGAGAGCTGCGCAGTTGGAACATTTATCAACAAGATTAATTCATGAAGTTCTCCCTGTTTTAACTCATGGAAAATTTAGAAGTCCCGCGTCTTATGGATATACGTATTTAGGAAATGGGTACGCGCAACTTATTGAAAAAATGGAAGGAAGAGTATTAAGATATGATACCGAAGTAGATGAATATCAAGAATTTAAACAGGCTCAAACAGAACTAACTCGTTTGGCATATTCGTTAGGACTTGAACAGGTCGGCCAAATTCATCCTAATAATCCGTTCGCACTTTCTAATTTATGGAAAGATCCCAATACAAACACATGGGTTTGGGTTGATGTTGCACCGGCAATGCGACACTCAATGGGAAGGGTTTTCCCATTTCATAAAGAAATTCAAAAATATTTTAAATCACCTGTCCCAACTTTCAATCAAGTTCACACCGATATGTTCAGAAGTGTGGTTGAAGCTCATAAGGATGAGTTTGGAAAAGACCGCTACTGGAGAGTTATGAGAGATCTTGAACTGTATGATGTAACTTTTGCTGGTTTTGAAAAAAAACCAACAACTAGAAGAGATGCTGTTGGTGTAGTTGTCGCGTTAAGTCAACTTTCACGAGATATAGAGGAACATACCCCATGGTATAAATTCGTCCATAATCCTACATTTAGAAATTCGGTGCTTGAGACAGCCATTGCTATTATCAAAGATCCAGAATTTAGAACTCATTATTTATATAGACAAAGCGTGATGAGGGGAGTTGAGAGAGCAAGGCAACTTGATATTATTACTCAAGATGAATACGCTAGGTTGTGGCAAGAGGTTGAAAACGATAAGTATGACCCTTCCCAAAGAAAGCGTAAATTAACATACGCTGGACTTCAGACTGGCTATTTTGCTGCGGGATTTATTGGGGATTTAGTCGCCGGGACAATAGGGCTTGATGCAGCACGTGATATGATGTTTGAGGCAATCGAACGAGGATCTGTTTCAACTGAGGATATCTTACAGGGAGGACTCGCGCTTGTTTTATGGAAAGTAATTCCAGCACTCATCCGACCACAGATAACAAGAGGAATTTCTAGGTTGTCAGAAATTGATTTGAGGGTTGCTCAACATGTTTCAGCTTTGCCACTTCCTTTTATCACTTATTTCATTCTCCCGGCCCAAATTGCAGCAGGCAAAACTGATGAAATATTACATTATCAAATTAGGTGGTTTATCGCAAAAATGTCGGCTTTCCTTTTGTTAGGAGGAGAAGGCAGCGAAGGTGAAGCTTATTTATGGAACAAAATTGGTAAACGACTTGAAGGTAGATTTAAACACTCTGAAAATTGAACATTCTTAATTTATCATCCTATAGTTGACATTACTTGAAGAGTATAATATACTACGGGATCATTAATTTATTATTAGAACAAACTAATATATGAGAAATAATAAAAATAATCTTATTGCTATAGTTATATCTATTTTACTCTTTGCCGGCATTTTATCTATTAAAAATGCCAGGGCGACTACGGATGAACTTTGCTGGATCGATGATATGAATGTTCCGTGCGACTTATTTCCTACAAATGAACCCTTAAATAATGAAGAGCTTGATCTTGATTTTTCAGACAATGGTCTAACGCCAACTCAAACACCAACTCCAACAGGAGGTAATATTATTGAAGATAATATTTTTGATGTTTGCTTACCACCATTTTTAAACAATTGTCCAACAGCAACTCCAACGACCGGGCCATCGGCAACACCAACTCCAACAGGAACTCCACCGGCTACGCCAACCACTACGCCTCAACCGACTATCAGGCCAACTGAAGTGCCAGTGGGTGGCGGTTCAAGTCAGGGTAGTTCATCGTCATCCTCTTCTCCATCAACCGGAGGAGGACAAGTGCTTGGCGCCACGACACTTGCAACAACAGGAGTATTTGAAGAGACTATCGCCAATATGGTGACGTTTTCAGGTGCGCTTCTTATGGGGGTAGGTTCGATGTTGTATGGCAAAAAAAACTCCTAAAAAAGGTAAGCAAAAACATCAAGTCCTACTTTTGGTTATCTGTGGGTTGCTTTTAGTCCTATTAGGATTAGGTTATAGAATCCACTTAAACAGAAGTTTGTCTTTCAATGGAAACTACTCTGTTAAATCATCCCACTCTGTCAATACTGCCCCAAAACAAATTATTATTAAATCTCTAGAAATTTCTCTCCCTATTAAACAAACTATTATTAAGAATGGAGTCTGGGAAGTTTTTAATGAAGGAGCATCTCATTTATCAACTTCAGGTTATCCTGACGAGAATAAACCAATAATTGTCTACGCTCATAATCGAAATAATCAATTTGGCAAGATAGATGGACTTAAGAAGGGAGACCAAATAATTTTGTCTGATGGGCTAAACCATTATCTTTATCTTGTAAGTAGACAAAAAGTAGTTGAGCCATCAAATACCCAAGCACTCAAAGAAAGTAGGGGAGAGATTTTAATTTTATATACCTGTACTGGGTTTGCTGACAGCAAGAGACTCCTAGTTTATGCTAATAGGATAGAATAGAAGCATTCTGAGCTCCTGAGTGTGTTAAAATAATCACACAGGGGGTGTGGTGAAATGGTATCATAAAGGTCTCCAAAACCTTTGTTCCAGGTTCGAGCCCTGGCGCCCCTGCCAGAGAACCGTCCACAAAACGGTTGGTTTTTCTCAAAAGTAGCTTGGTAGATCAACCCCTTGTTTTTTTGTCTGATCCACCCCTCGTGTCCCATTTAATTTTCTGAATTTTCCTGTACAGTCAGTCCATTTGGTGTAGCGACGTTTGAGAATATACCCGTTCATCCACAGCTTTGCGTGTGCCACTGATTCAAAAGATCTCAGTGCTCTCAAACGAGCTTGTAAGTGACTGTTTAAACCTTCAATAATGTTTGTTGTCACTGGAGCTCCCTTAAAGCCTCGGTATCCCGTGAGTTCGTGATGGTACTTTTGTATGTTGGCAAGTACCGACGCGCACGCTGAATCATGCTGATGTACGTCCCACAAAATTTGTAACCTTTTGAATAGATCAGCGTCAGTTCTTTTCCCTGTCAAAATACTGTTGAGCGATCGCATAAAGGGCTTGTAGGTGTCATCTGATCGAACACGCAATGTACGCCTGATATTTTCCTTGAAGTGATTCGTACATGTTTGTATAACCACTGCTGGGAATCGTGCTCTGGCAGCCATCTTGATATTGACATTGTCATCACAGACAAGTAGTTCTGGATGATCATTGATGATGCGATAGTACGAAAAATATCGAGCCCAGCTGTGATAGTTCTCACTTGGTGCAATGAGTGCGATAGGTATGTCATGTCGAAAGTAATCAACTCTCCACAGGAGACAATAGCCATGTTTCTTTCCTTTCACCTTAAAATATTTTCCATCAACAATAAGCGTGGAGGAGAAGCGATCGCAATACTTGTGGGTGAATTGATTGCTGTCAGGAAGCTTTTTCAACGCTTCATGACAGATATTCCAAGCTTGAGACTTTGATATTAAATATTTTGTAGCAAGCTTTCTGAATGAAATCCCGTCAAGATGATCGTTGAGAATTGCAGTGGTATGAGTGAAGAATGCATTGACTGAAAAGTACTTTGTACACGTCTTGCAAAAATATCTGAGTCCCTTTTTGCGATATCCCCATTTGATAACGTGGTTGGTGGTGCTGCACAGAGGGCGGCAGTACTTTTTTTAGACATATGCCCCATATATACAATATTTATGGTATGCTAGCAATGAAAAGGTATCATTTTACCAACCGATATTTGGACGGTACCCTAAATTTTTTGATTGGGGCGAATCTGCCACGAATGGTTTTGACGAGGAAGAACTACTACGCTTACGAGATGAACACCCTTCGGATATTGCTGGTGCTATTTGGGATCTTGGAAGAGTTGTTCAATCCCGAGCCTTGTTTGAAATCCTGGCTCACGGTAATCCAAGAAAGGCGGCAATGGTTGCAAGAAATTTGGTTGAACAACATCCAATTTGTGAAAGTTCATTAAGGAAAGAGACAGGTACTGAAATGACAGATTACCTTCTAAAATCGGAGCTCCTTAAACTTCCAAGTAAACCCGAAGAATATCCTCGATAAACACTTTTCAAGCAAAAGCTGGAACATACCATGTTTTATATCTCCATTATCATGTCACATTCTTTGCTATGTGCATAAGATAAAAATACCAAATAAAAAACTTAGTTCATTTATAGATGACTTTACCCTCATTGATCTGGACAAAAACATTATAAACAAATTCCTAAAAGGACCTACAAACGACCTCAAGGATAATATTCATCTACATTCTGCTGCAGAAGAGGATTGTGACATATTCTTAACCTTTGATAAGAAACTTCTTGCCATGAGGTTTTTTGGTAAAGCCCAAATCATGTCTCCAACAAATTTTAAATAAGTTTTAACACCTACATTCAAGAATTAAGTGCAACAACTGATAACTTTGAGTACTCCAATTCTAATATCTCCTGAGGTGTTGCGTAGTCGAGTGTTTTTCGTGGTCGATTGTTTAACTCCCAGGCGATATCATTTAGATCGTGCTGGGTAATATCTTCTAAGCTTGATTCACGAGGAAGATATCGTCTAACCAGGCCATTCGTATTTTCGTTTGTTCCTTTCTCCCATGAGTGATAGGGATGACAAAAGAAGATAGAGATACCAAGTTCTTCTGCAATCACCTCATGCCTTCTGTTTTCTGTCCCATTATCAAGCGTTAACGATTCAACGTAATAGTCTTCCAGCTGATTAACAAATGCACTGGTTGATTCCTCTGCTGTTTTTCTGTTAAGTTTCGTTAACATCGTATATTTGAGTTTCCGCTCAACAATACTTTGTATCGCTTGTTTGTGAGCATAAATGATGGTGTCTCCTTCCCAATGACCAATGGAGGTACGATTGTTGATCTCCTCTGGTCTTTCATCGATAAATACCCTGTTGGGAATGATTTCGTGCTTGGTTTTTTTTCCATACTTTTTGGTTCGTCTCTTTTTTCCGTTCCTCAGATATTGGTACAGCTTCTCCCTTTTTCCATAGTCTGATTCGTAAATGAATCGATAGATTGATTCATGATTTACATATTCGTCCTCTGGTCGTTTTCCTTCTGTGATTTCTTTTTTCAGTCTTCCTGAGATCGTCTCAGGACTCCAGCCATGTTTAATCCGATCAATGACAAAGCTGCCGATTGCATGATGTTTGATCTTTGATCTGATACCACAATGCTGCTTTGCCCGCTGGTAATCTTTCTGGGCGTAATTGGCAGTATATCCTCTCAGGATTCCTCCTCTCTTTTTAATCTCACGAGAAATTGTTGATCGATTAACATTCAACAAACTGGCAATCTCATACTGAGATTTGCCTTCCGAAAGATATACTTCAATACGAACTCGATCGTGTTCGTTTAGGTGTCTGTACTGTTCATTTTTCATACAACGGTATTGTATACAAACCGTTGCATTTAATCATTGAACTTGTGACAATTCACCAACTCCTGCTTTTGATATACTATCTTTATGAATCTCCCAAATAAAATAAAACTTGCTCTTGAAGATATATATAGCAAAACTTCACCGGTTTCAATTTTTTTATATGGGTCACAGGCACGAGGTGATGCAACACCTAAAAGTGACTACAAAGTAGGAATCTTATATAAAGCCATTGAGAAAATCCATAGATTTGATCTCCAGGAAATGCATTCGATTGAAAATCTAAATATCTATCCATTCATCTATGAAGATTTCATTCAATATAGCCTAGATTCACCATTTCCCGAAGCGCTTTATTTGCGAAGTCTATTTGATGGGGGAGCGTTTACTTTATATGGTAAAAAAGTTGTAGAGGAGACTAGCCCACCGGCGATATTAACAAGCGATCTACTTGAAGAGATATCTTTTGAAATAGCTTATGCTCTTGGCGCCCTCTTATCATTTAGGAAAAAAGACATATCGACTGCCAGTGATCAGTTTGTAAAAGCCATTATGTATGGATCCCGATTACTCATAATGCTTCGAAAAAAGAAGTATGTCCTGCGATATGATGAAATAATCACAAATACTGTAAAACTTTATATACCCGATGAATACAAAGACCTCATTTTGCGTACTAGTAAAATAAGGAAAGGAACAAATAGTCTTCAGCTTCAGGATATCTATACTGGCATTTCGTATCTTAACCAAGTGATCAGAACGGAAATAAAAAAAATGCTGGGTCAAGGAAACGATGTTGTATTGGAAGGTGTAAGAAAAACATAAAACCTTCAACTTCGAACACTAACCCCCATAAGTAGATCAAAGTAGACCATTATTCTGATGATATACTTTCATTATGAAAACGATTCCTCAAATCATTCATCAAATCCAGTCAATTAATGAATTAAAAGATTTCGTTCTTGTTGCAATAGACGGTAGAGGAGGATCAGGAAAAACGACATGCGCATTACTGATTAAACATAAAATTCCTGATGCTGACATAATAACAACAGATGATTTCTTAAATGATGAACTACATAAAATAGACATCAACCAGCTAGAACTACGAGTGCTCATACCTTTCTCCAAGGGAAAATCTGCAAAATATCTGGAATTTGATGGTCAGAAACGTGAAGAGAGAATCGTCAAACCAAAGGGGGTAGTTATTATCGAAGGTATATATTCGAGCCATAGCTCTTTAAAAAATTACTATGATATGACAATTTGGGTTAAGGCAGAAGATGTCGATAAAAAAGTAGAAAAAAGAGACGGCTTTTACGATGAAGATTGGGAAAAATATCATCGTCCAAATGAGAATGAGTATATTACTGAAGATAGACCGCAGGATAGAGCAAATTACATAATAAACAACGTACAGAATGAGAGTCTCAATAATTTAAAACTATTATGGGAAAAGGTCTGTGGGTAAAATAAGTTTTAACGTAATTCACCAGCTCCTACTTAGAGTACTACAAAAACACAATTTGTCTTCTACTTTGTATAATACGTCGCATGGGACATATTGAAGCAACCCTTTCAACTGATGATTTACTTAGATCTCTTGGTTTAGAGGACGATACTGATGGTAAAACTTACCAGATTTTTAGAGATTTTGAGCAAACAGTAAAGGAAACTTTTAATCCTTCTGAAATAGGAGGAGTTATCAGCGCAATGCATATTATGGCGCAGGCTCACATTGGTCAAAGACGAAAAGACGGAAGTTTATATATTTTCCATCCCGTTGAGGTAGCACGGGACGTCATTGCTTTATGCGCGTACCCAGACAAAGGAGCAGTAATCGCAGCACTTTTCCATGATGTTGTTGAGGATCAGAGCGAAGCCTACGTTAGGCTTACAGGAAGACAGCTTGATCAGCAAAGGCCAACACAAGCGCAGGCACTTGAAGCGATCGGAGATGATTTTGGAGACGATGTTGCCCAATTAGTGACCGCCCTAACAAATCCTAACTTCGGACAAATATTAGCAAGTGAAGGAATTGATAAAGATCATCCCGAATTTTCAAGAAGAATGAAGGAACTTTATGCTCAACATGTAGCTTCCATAATTGAAGATCCGCGGGTATGTATTATCAAGTTTGCTGATTTTTCACGAAATTGTTGCGCCTTTCCAAAACTTAAGAATTCAGAAATGAAAAGAGAGATTGGAGCAAAATACAGGCCTGTTGTTGATATATTTAGGGCACGAATAAATGATAAATCAAAACCACTTAATACCTGTCAACAGTCAGACATGCTGCTTGAACTTGGCGAGATTGCAGAATTGATTGACAAATATTTTGCAAACTTAGAGTAAGTTTTTATTTGATTTAGTAGATCTTACAAAATAAATTATAATAAGTGGAGATATGAAAAGTCCTTCGTATTTGTCTCAACAAAAAAAGTTCGTATCAAATGATAGCGCTTTCAATAAATTATACCCTTTTCCAAAATTTATATCTAAAAAGATGGCGATTGTTACCATTGTGTTCATAATTTGTATTTTCTTATTTTCATTATTGATAAATTTAATTTTGACGATTTCCACATAAAAGAACTAGAGTAGCATCAGGAAGATTTTTTTGCTAAGGATTCGCTTACCTTAACTAAATCAATCCTTGATTTGTGAAAGAAATAGCCAACCGTCCCAAAAGTTATTAGAGGAGAGAGCCAATGAGGAATATGAAATCCAAAACTGTCCAAAATCATAATTCCTCCTAAGAAAAAAATTGAATACATGGCACCGTTTTTTAAATACTTGTATTTTTTTATTCTTTCAATATTGGAAACTGTCAATTTTCGAAGCACCAAGGCTCCTAAGCCGTTACCGATTAAAATTAACGGCACAAAAAATGTGAATGCAAATGCCCCAATTACTCCATCAATTGAAAACGTGGCGTCCAACACTTCCAGATATGCAATTTTACTAATATCAGACATATTATTTTTGGTGTCAAGCAATGCCTCCTCTTGTTTTTCGGCAAATTGTCTAAATCCATGAATAATAAAGAATGCTGTTGATCCAACAACGGCAGCAAACCCCAACATTGAGCTTATTTGCAGAGCAAACCAAACTATGATCGTCAAAAGAACAGACACAATTGCAAAAAACCAGGCCCCCTGGGCATGAAAAAATCTCTCACTGCGAAGTCCGAAATTTTTAGGCTCCAAAAACAACCAATTGAAAAACAAAAAAATCAAGAAAACACCCCCGCCGATTAAAAGAAGAGGGGATGACTTTTCAATTGACTCGGCAACGTGCGGATCACCTGAAAAAACTGCTGTCACTACCTCCCAGGGAGTTAACCCGGGGTTGGCCAACATCACAATTAAAAAAGGTAGCAGCCCGCGAACAACAAACACTGCTATGGCAAACCCCCAAAGTAAAAACCAGCGTCTGGCTTTTTGGCCCATGCCAGACAATACCTCCGCATTGATAATGGCGTTATCAATGCTTGTGATAATTTCAAAAAGAGATAGTCCCAAAACAATTAGGGCCAGAGAAAGAATATTCATGAAAGTTAATTCTACATTAAAAAAGACAAGGGAGTGATATAATTTTAAACATGAATTACGCTATCCTTTTGGTTGAGGATGAGAAAGAAGTTTCAGAGTATATTGCCGACGTTCTGGTTGACAATGGGTACGTTGTAAGAACAGCACATGACGGTACAGAGACTTTAAAAGAACTTCAGAAGCTGCAGCCAGACTTGATGATTTTGGATCTTGGATTGCCAACAGTCCGAGGGGAGACAGTTTGCATTGAAACAAAAAAGATGTACCCTGAGCTTCCAATTATCATTTTGACCGCCCAAAACACAACCCCTGACATTATCAAGGGATTGAACTTAGGCGCTGATGATTATGTCAGCAAGCCATTTGAGATTGAGGAGTTGCTTGCCCGAATTAATGCACGACTTAGGAGCCAAAATTATCCTCAAAATCAACTTCAAGTGGCCGATTTAGTACTTGATACTGAAAAAATCACAGTCGAGAGAGGTAAAAAAAAGATCTTTCTTACTCCTCAGGAATTTAAATTACTTGAGTATTTAATGATGCACAAAGAAAAAGTGCTAACACGAACCATGATCCTTAACCGACTTTGGCTTTACTCGCCTGACATTGATACTCGTGTAGTTGATGTGTATATCGGCTATTTAAGAAAAAAAGTTGATGCTGAATTTACTAAGAAACTGATTCACTCAATTCGCGGTTTTGGATATGTCATCAAAGAGTAGAGAGCCGACCTTGTGAAATTGTCGGTTAGCATTTGACACGCCCTGATTATTTATCTATTATTAACATATGCTAAAGGTAAATTTATTTCGTTTAATTGGACGCGCTTCTTTGATTATATTTTTTATAGATATCTTTTTTGTTCCAAAGTTTATCACACTGGCTCAAGAGAATCAGATTGCTACTCCTAATAGATATATCATTACGTTTAGGAAAAACACATCATCTGCCCAGCGAAACGGGGCAATTGGTATAATGCAGGCGAGGCTTGGCAAAAGACAAATCAGACAAACCGGACAAGTAAATACTCATCTTCAGAAAATTAACTCCGTGTCGGTTGAAATAACTGATACAAATATTTTGCAAATGAAAACATATGGGCTTGGAGTTGGTGGAATAGAATTGATCGAACCGGATTATAAAGCGCAAAAGTTAGGAGAGACCAATGACCCTGATTTACCAAAATTGTGGGGACTCTATACTATGAAAGTTGCGTCTAACGAGGGAACAAGCGCTTGGAACACAACAAATGGCGCAAACTCTGTTAAAGTTGCAGTTTTAGACACCGGAGTCAATACCGCACATTCTGATTTGTCTGGAGTCGTTGTGCAAAGCGCTGATTTTACCAATTCTCCATCTGGAAGTAGTGACATGGACGGGCATGGATCTCATGTAACTGGGGCAATTGCAGCAGTCGGCAATAATAATCTCGGAATATCAGGAATCTCTTATGGAGTGAAGGTTTTAAACGGAAAAGTTTTAGGAGACAACGGATATGGAACATATTCGGGTATTGCAAGCGGGATTATCTGGGCTACTGACAACGGCGCAAATGTCATTAATATGAGTTTGGGAGGGTCAGTCAACTCATCAACCTTAAACAACGCTATCGATTATGCAATATCACATGGTGTTGTTGTTATTGCTGCAGCTGGAAACTCAAATAGTTCAATAAAATCGTACCCAGCCGGTTATGACCCGGTAGTGTCAGTTGCGGGAACCACTCAAAGTGATGTAAAAGCAAGTTGGTCAAATTATGGAACGTGGGTCGATATTGCTGCCCCGGGGTCATCAATTTATTCAACGGTGTTAGGTGATAGTTATGCCTATTACTCGGGAACATCAATGGCTACATCGTATGTGTCAGGCATTGCCGGATTGGTTTGGTCATCGGGTATTTGTTCAAACCCGGATTGTGTCTTGAGCCAACTTTTCACTACCGCCGACCCAATAACTGGAACCGGCAGCCAATTTAAGTATGGCCGAGTTGATGCACAGAAAAGTGTTTTGTCGCTTTCAATACCCACTCCAACAGCTACTTTAACAATGACTCCAACACCAACAGACCCGACCGCAACGCCGGGCGGGCCAACAACAATCCCAACAGACCCGACCGCAACGCCGGGCGGGCCAACAACAATCCCAACAGACCCGACCGCAACGCCGGGCGGGCCAACTCCATCGCCAGCTGCTGCGCAAAAAACAATAACTGCCTCCTTAATTACAATGTCTTACATTACAAGATACTCGCTCTATACAATTACTACAAAAGTGACTGTCAAAGACAACCAAAATAATTTAATGGCTGGGGCTAGAGTAAGCATCTCAACTAAGATGCCAAATAATTTTAACTTCGTGGGGTCAGGAACAACCAATTCATCAGGCGCTGTCTCATTTATTCTTCGAAACAGCTATGCTAAAGGAACTTATAAAAGCACAATAACAAACATCAGTAAATCAGGATATATTTACACTCCAACAATTATTGGAGAAACAATAACTATTCAATAGTTTCTTACATAATTCTTACTGTTTTTTAATTGATTATTGTTTACAAGTTGCTACAATCCTGCGTATGTTTATTGAAACATTGATAATTAATTTAATAAACATAATTTTAGGAATAATTGAATTCTTTATAGGTCTTCGTATTATTTTGAAACTCGCTGCAGCAAATCCAGCAACTCCATTTGTTTCCTGGGTTTATGAGACGTCGAGAGCATTGATTTGGCCATTTCAGGGAATGTTCCCGCCTCCTACTTTAACAGGCGGGTCAATTGTTGAATTTAATGCTCTCATTGCACTTTTAGCATACGCGTTTTTATAGCTAGCGCAATTCAAACTGTCTAATTTGTCATCCTGAATCCCGAATCAAGTTCGGGACAAGTTTTATTTCAGGATCTTATTGTTGAGATGCTGAAACCCTCCTTCGTACAAGACTACGGAAGGGCGCAGCGAGTTCAGCATGACAGTATAAAAAACCGACATTTTGTTTTGCGGTTGCTATAGGATATTTGTTCATGGAGCTTATCCGTTGGATCGAATATTCAACTGGTCGTTATTACATAACGGCAAAAAGGGGACGACGCATTAGGGAAGTTGAAGTTGAGGAGTGATTTCAGATCGAAGAAGGAGATGTTACGACACTTTGAATGGATTTTTTGTGTTTAAAATTATATTGTTGACATTAGTTTAGATTATGAAAGGGAGGTGATTAATATATGATAAAAGGTATTGAATCGGTTTTACTTTCAAGCCATAGCGCCACAAAACTTGCACAATTTTATCGCAATACAGTTGGACTTGCAATGGGAAAGGAGATGGAAATTGGGGATAAGGGAGAAAAGGCCTTTGAATTTTCTCTTGCCAATGGAAGCCTCCTGTATATTAATGACCACTCCGACATTACCGGCCCGGCAACTGATCCAAAGAGAATGATAATAAACTTTGAGATTGACAACATGGATGAGGAGGTCGCAAGACTTGACGGAAAAGGGGTAAAGAAAACTACAGAAACCTATCATGTTGAGGGGTACGGCTTAATAACAACATACGAAGACATTGATTGCAACTACTTCCAGCTTGTCCAAATAAGAGAAGGCTACGATTGACAATATATACACCATGTGATATGGTGTATGTATATGAAAAGGTACCAGGTATATCTCAATCCAGATTCCGTTGCTGTACTTGACAATATTGAAAGGATTGTTAATATTTCTCGCTCCAAACTTATCAGGGGAGTTGTTGATAGATACGCCAACACTGTAAAGAGATTTATTATTGAGGTCAAACCGGTCGTCCTTACAAAATATCGTATGGATGATCTGGCCGGATTTGACAAGCAAGAGGCAATTGGTAAAACTAATTTTTCAGAGACAGTGGATGATATTTATCATAGAGATTTATGAAAATCTTTATTGATACTGGAGCATTTATTGCATATTTTGTCAAAGTTGATGATAATCACGCAGATGCCCTAGAGAAATATAAAGTTTACCGTAAAAACACAGATGTTCTATTCACTTCAAACTATATTGTTGATGAATTATTGACTTGGTTTTCTTATCATCGACCCCAGAATATTGTCATAAAACTTATATCCGAATTCAAAAAAGTTGAGGCAAACAATGAGATTAGGATAGTGCACGTTGACGAAACCATTCATAAAAAAGCAATCAATACTTTTATTAAATTCAGCGAGCACAAAATTTCTTTTACCGATTGCACTTCGTACGTATTATTTAAAGAGTTCGCTTTTGACGAGATTTTCACCTTTGATCATGATTTTAAGAAAATGAAAATCCAAACTTCATTTTAAAGATGGGGTACTAAACACACAACTAAACCGTTCTTGGAACAGAGTTTTATGGATTAAAATATGAAAGTAATGAAAATCCTTATTATTCGAAATAATATTCCAAATATCAAGGCAGAGTATACAAAAGAACATCTGCAAAAAATTGAAAACGTTGATTCTAGGATTAGTGTCCAGCTAATATCTCCACAAAAAGAAATAATTAATAAATTTCTACCCGAAGCGGACATCTTGATTTGCACACGCCACAATTTCCAAGAACTTATTTCATTATGACAAACGCAATAATTTTAGCTTTAGAAAAATTAAAAAACCCTGAAAAAGCGGTGCTTTTTTTAAGGTATTTCAAAACAGGCAAAGGAGACTACGGAGAAGGAGACATCTTCTGGGGATTAACAGTGCCTCAAACAAGGAGCGTTGCCAAAAAATTTAAGAGTGCTCCTATTGCTGATGTTATCCCTCTTTTGCATCATGAAGTTCATGAAGTGAGACTTTGCGGACTTGAAATTCTGTGTATGCAGTTTAAAGATAGTCCCAAAGAGGTATATGAGGCTTATATTAATAATCTTGAAAAAGTTAACAACTGGGACTTGG
>Ga0155907_111_pt1 | contig 18505 bp, 25 predicted proteins | sample RifCSPlowO2_01_FD_107561 | JGI IMG/M metagenome (GOLD analysis project Ga0155907, IMG submission 107561) | Candidatus Roizmanbacteria bacterium RIFCSPLOWO2_01_FULL_39_19
CCATTGGTGTCAATGAACAACAAATCAAAACCTATATTGAAAATCAAGGCAAAGAGGATTCTGGACAAGCTTTGCCTTCATCATCAAAAGGAAGAAAGGAGAGCACGTTCATTTATGTGAAATATTTTGCGACAATATGCCCCGATATGCCATACGTGGCAAGATTAAGCGATATATAGAACTGCATCAAAACGAAGATCTGCATGGTACAGTGATATTTTTTTGTCCAAATACCATAGTTACCCGCTATGTGCAACGATTTACCAAACGTTTTTTTGACGAAGAAGGTGGAGAAGAAAACGTGACGATATATGTGACAAGTTATGAGGAGATGAAAATCGGGAATATTGGAGAAAAAGTTGAGTTGTGGGACTAGAAAAAATGCAAAACCTCGAATTTTTTGAAGAGAAATTAAAGTCCTAACAATCTAAACCTGAAAGCGAACAGAAGTGATAATATGTAAACACAACTTACTTTATATGTAGTTTGTATTGAGATTGATAATATAAACGAACTAGTATATAATGTTTACATTACTATGCACAATATAAACCAACCAAAAATCGGTCGATACATTCAGCAAAAGGAAGGTTATAAAGCCTTTACGCCTTTTGACTTTCCCCCAAAGGATGGATTTGAGATTACCCCCGAACTCTATAAGAAACATGAGGAAGCTATTAGGCTGGTTGGGAAATTAGATGGCATCACGCGACTTTTGCCTGACAAGGATTTCTTTCTTCTAATGTTTATAAAAAAAGACGCGACATATTCAAGTCAGATAGAAGGGACAAAAGCGACTTTTCAGGATGCAGTTGCCGCTCCAGTTACAGAAGAAAAATCTCGCATGCATCCTGATGTGGATGATATCACTCATTATATTGAAGCAGTAAATTACGGCATTGAAAGAACAAAAACCCTTCCAATATCTTTAAGATTGATACGGGAAATTCATCAACGACTGATGACCAGCGCACGTGTCACTCATCATGCGTACCCTGGAGAATTTCGCCGAAGTCAAAACTGGATTGGTGGTAAAACACCAAATGATGCGTCTTTTGTACCACCAGCGACAGGCGATATGCAGAAATCTTTAGGTGACCTGGAAAAATTTATCCATACTACGGATAATTATCCAGCTTTAGTTAAGGCGGGACTACTCCATGCACAGTTTGAAACGATTCACCCATTCTCCGACGGTAATGGGCGAACGGGTCGTATACTTATTGCACTGTACATCCACCATGCCAAGCTATTAGAGATCCCCGTATTGTATCTTTCAAGCTATTTTAAAAAACATCAGAAATTGTACTATCATAAGCTGCATGAATATCACGACGAGGACTCAAACATTAAGGGCTGGTTAGAATTTTTTCTTGAAAGCGTTGCGGAGATTGCAGAATCTTCCATTGAAACCTGCACGAAAATTACCGCTTTGCGAGACAGAGATTTTGATAAGATGCAAAAACTCGGTAAAAAATCTGCTGCTTCTACCCTGGAGATTGTTAGAAAACTCTTCGGGCAACCAATCATTGGTGTAGCGGAGATAATGAAATGGACGGGTTTCACGGCCCCAGGTGCCTACAAAGTTATCGAACGGCTCATGAGTTTGGGAATCCTCGAACCTCTTGGCACTGCGAATTATGGACAAAAGTATATTTACGCAGATTATTATGAGTCATTTGATGACATTTTTCGAGACCAGCGGAAACAAAATTGAAAAAGCATTCCTGATTAAATTTAATGTTTAAGAGGTGCCTTATTGCTCTAGTGAGGTGCAGACTGTGACCTTTGTAGCTAAGTGCAGGCGGTAAAGCAGTTCGATTGATGCTATACTTTGTTGATGGGTATCAAAGAAGATAAAAAAATTAATTCAGAAATAGTGTCGAAAATTAAAGCGGCCCGACTTGATAAGAATCTAACACAAGAAGAACTTGCAAAAAAAGCTGGGATCAATGCCAATTTCTATGCAAAAGTTGAGAGGGGTAAAGCAAAGCCATCTGGCGTAACACTAACTAAAATAATAAAAGCACTTGGATTGAAGTCTACAGACATCCTATCTGTTTAATTCAACGGTCTCTTTTCCTTCTTAAATTTTTCGTACATTTCAGCTAATAATTCTGGGTTCGTATGTGTGAGATCATGGATTTGTTCCTGTAAATACTCCAAAAGAGCAATTGCCATCTCTGGCGTAGCATTTTCTGGATCTGTAAGCGTCAAAAAGTTAAGGACGCTATCAATATCTTTTTCGTTTATTTGATATTTGTCTGGGCTCATAAGGATAGTATACATCACACTACACTTTTCAAGTTTAGAAAATTAGACATCTGCTTTGCCAACTCTTTTGATTCAATCCTTCTCATAACTTCTTGACTATATGTTTGTGAGAGAATATTTAGGCTTCCTTCCCACAGTATTTTCCTTTCAAGGATTGCTAATTTACAATGATGGTTTCCACGAAATAAGATTATATTGATGCCCATTTCCTTGCACTCCAGTATTTCATTTGTTGCCTGATGGCGAAAATGTTCATCATGTTCGATTGGATCTCGAGTAATTAAGAATATTTTCACTCTTTTATTCAAGAGCTTTTTGAAGATCGGTCTTAATCTTTCCATTCTCGAAGAAGTGATATATTGGGCTTTCAATAATAACTTCCTCTTTGCAGTTTTCTAAATCCTGGATAAACGCCTTATAAAAAGTCTTTCCATCAAAAAGTTTTGAGGTTGCAAGATTGAAGGATGACATTAAGAAATGTGACAAATTAAACATGGCCATCCTCCTTTTCTGGTAAAATTACAGAAACGGTACCGTTGTAGTAGGTAAAACCGAGTTTATTTAGTTTTTCAAACGTATTGAGAAGACTGGGTAGGATTTGGTTCCACCTACGGGCAACTTCCCCAGCCAGTAAGAAGAAGAAAGAGGTTGGGAGGTAGCGCTTTCCGCGCCCGCCTCCGCGGAAAGCGCGTAAAATCCGCCTTTTTTGAAACTTACGGATAGCCGTCGATCCATTAAAAAGAAGTTCGAGCTGGCAGTTTTTATTATAAACCAAATGTGATTCGTGCCAAAAAAGACGAGAAGATAAAGCTTGTCATGAAAAGTGCCGACCAAATGCACAACCTTAATATTGACGAGCTCGGAGTAAAGCTGCCAATCACAAAAGCAGGAAATACCGCTCCGGTCGAGTTTGTTTCCAGCAAAATTGGCGAGTTTGAATATTACTGTTCTATCGGGCAACATCGCGCCAACGGCCAGACAGGAACCCTGATTGTGGAGTAAAAACGCAGGAGTTGGTATACTTTAGCTAATATATGCTAGATAGAATGCCGTCGTATATTGACAGTGATATTGCTCTGCCAAGAAGCACAATAATCGTGGCTATTTCATCGGTTCTGCTTTTTTCAGCATTGACAATGACTTTTGGTTACCAACTCGGAAAGAAAACGACAGTAAAGCAATTGCGAAATAGCCCTACGCCATCTGTTATCTATCCATCACCTTCAACGGCTTTGTTTCTGCCTTCAATAAAAACGCAACCAACCACAACACCAACCGTGTCACTACAGAGTTGTCTCGACAAAGTGCAGGCGCTTATAGGACCAACGTACCAAGCGTTCTGTGGAAACTGGAAAAGGGTTAACAATAGCGAAGGATGCCCGGGATATGACTTTGTTACAGATCCTATTCAAGACTGTTACAAACTGTTCGGCCAAAAAACAGTGCAACCAACACCGTTGCAATGTCTACCCGGGTGGATACAGACGTGCGACGCTGGAAAATGCGAATGCCGAAAAGGCGAACTGGACTTATCGTGCACCACCACGGCCGACTGCCCACCGGTCGATTGCATTGCGCTTGATGAAACGTGCAAACCATACACGTGCGTCAATGGCTACTGCCAGCAGTAATTAAGCTTCGATTGACAACATTTTTGCTTTTCCTTACATTTTTTACAAAGATTTTTATCGCACATATTTTGGGAGGGGATGAGAATAATGCAAAATATTTGGCTTAAGTGTTATTAAGTGTGTTACTATATAGTACTTTAAACTGATATAATCTTCCAAAGTTATACATTAAATTATTTATTATGTTTAATATATCCTCTTTTAAAAAACTCTAAGATGTCCTTTATGCGGTGAGAAGTCTCGAAGAAATGGTAAAACCATAACCGGTAAAAAAAGGTTTTACTGTATAAACTGTCAATATTCTTTTATCCGACAGAAACATTACACGATTAATTTTTCTGACTTTATTAGATTCCATGACTTCGTTGTTAACAAAATTAATAAGGTAGCTCTCGGTGAAAAAATATTTTTATCCCGTAAGTCAATATGGCGTAAATTTAAACCATTTTTCAGCTATATACCCACCCCCAATGACTTTCTCTTCTTATTAGAAGAAAACGGATTAATCAGTGATAGAAATATCTGGGTGATGGCTATTGATGGTAAATGGCTTCATCGATCTGACGTCATTATGATTTATCGTAATATTACTAGTAAAATCAATCTTTATTGGTCATGGCATCGGTCTGAATCGTATGAGGCGATAACTACCGATTTTGTCAATCTAATACCAATCATCAAAAACAATGCTCCATCAGGTATAGCAACCGCAAAACAAAATGTCGGTTTTTTATACTGTCATGCTGAACTTGTTTCAGCATCTCAACAATGAGATCCTGAAATAAAACTTGTCCCGAACTTGATTCGGGATTCAGGATGACAAATTAGACAGTTTGAATTGCGCTAGCTATAGGATCAGATTGAGTGGTAAATGTTTTTTGATACCAGAGACGGGGAGGTTTTAATCCATATGTATGCATAATTCGTAACATCTTCTTTTTGTTCATCTTTAGTTCAAGAGCTAGTCTCCGGTGACTATAGGCCGGATGCACCTTGAACGTATCCTCAATAGTCTCTTTCACAGCAAGATCCCGTGTTGCCTTCTTGCTATGATGGTAAATGTTTTTATGGTTTATGTTCATACAATCTACGATTAATTTTTTGTTGGTCGATTTCTCAACGATGGCTATTTTTTTCCCCTCTCTCCAGTTCAAGGGTAACGATACCAATGATCCGCTTTAGTTCCTCATTCTCTTTCCTGAGCCTGTTGTATTCAAGAATTGAGAGTTGAGGCTTAGTTTGATTTTGTAGCCACGTATATATTGTTTTGTCTGAAATGGCATATTGTTTGGCAATTTCAGATACTGATAGACCTTCCTTAATCTTTTGAAGGATTTCGTTTTTAATCTCAATAGGGATGCGTTTGAACATACTACTGTTGGTTTAATTGATAACCTTTTTCTCAGACTATGTTCTTAGTATATGGGGTACACCTCACTGGTAAAATTACAGAAACGGTACCGTTGTAGTAGGTAAAACCGAGTTTATTTAGTTTTTCAAACGTATTGAGAAGACTGGGTAGGATTTGGTTCCACCTACGGGCAACTTCCCCAGCAGATCGTTGAAACTGTCAAAACAATTCTTATATTCAAACAAAACTGAGATAAAAGTTACGTTTGCTATAATTTCCTTATGGTTTTGCCCCCAAAAAAAGCGTGGATTTCTCTGAAAGCTGATATAAGACAATCATCGATTAGTGAGAAAGGTATGTTTGCGCGGGAACCTGTGAAAAAAGGAGAAAAAGTGGTTGTGTGGGGAGGAGCGTATGTTACTAAAGACGAAGCAGAAAAAGAAAAGCTAAAAGGAAAGTTGGTAATGCAATGGGATGAGAATCTTTACAGCGTTGAGGATCGGGGAGATGATGACAGTTATTTTATCAATCATTCATGTGATCCAAATCTTTGGATGAGCGATGCTTTTACTTTGGTTGCCCGTAAAAATATTAAAACAGATGAGGAAATAACTGCAGACTATGCCCTTTGGGAGGCCGATGAGAAATATATTTCTGCGTGGGAATGCCATTGCGGGTCTGCATTATGTAGAAAAAGAGTAACAGGAAAAGACTGGAGGTTGCATGATTTACAAAATAGGTACCAAAATCATTTCTCGCCTCTTATTAATAAAAGAATTCTCGATACTAGCAGCTAGTAAAGAGTATTATTTTAATTGCGACAACAAAAACTAACTATTTTCGGAAGATTAAAAACTAACCTACGTAATAGATTCTGCTAAATGACACTTTTAGTGCAAAAAAGATATAGAAAATATATCTTGTTAAATTCATAATGTGGGTTATACTATGAGTGCTATTATGAATAGAAAAGTTGCTCTTATTGCAATTATCGGTGTAGTTGCAGCCTTAATTGCCGGAGGAGCAATTTTAATCCAAAAAAGTCGCTCCTCTCAAGCAATTATCACCCCAACCCCAAGTTTTATTGAACCTACCCAAGAGCCAGAACCAACGGTTGAGGAAGATGTTGACATTTCAACATTTAAAGTAAAAATATTAAACGGAACATCAGTTGCCGGGCTTGCTGCAAAAGTTCAAAAACAACTTGAGGATGTCGGGTTTACGGTATCAGGGATCGGTAATGCCGACAAAAAAGACTATCAGCAAGTTGTAATTCAAGCAAAGTCTACAATCCCATCATCGGCAGTTGATAAGCTAAAAGAAGCGATAGGTGGTACGTATACATTTGGCACACAAGAAGAACTTGATGACTCAGAAGAGAACGACATTGTCGTGATTGTCGGAGTCAAACAAACGCCAGTGACCCCAACCTCAATTCAGGTGAGGCCAACCGCATCAGCAACTACGGCACCAACATCAGCCCAAACTACCCCAACCCCGACTCCTACCCCAACTCCAAAGACGTAAAAACCCCACCTGTTTTTCCCTAATGTTTCTATCTTTTTAAGAAAATTTAACTGATTGAAATTAAACTTCAATAATAAAATGGTAAGAAACGTGTAATATTAATGAAATATGGCAAAGAGAAATGTGTCCGATTTTGAACACATAAAAAGGCTTTGGCTAAAAAGACATAAAAGGATCCAGCGACAACTTATCATCAAACATAAAGGTTCTTTAAGTGAACTTGAGAAACATTCAAAACATATCGTTGCTGGATCACTTGGAGGACTTTTGATTTTGTCTCACCCAACAAACGCCACTCTTTTAAACCAAGTTTCAACACGCCCTCAACCAAATGAGGAAATTGTAACCAATGCAATGCAAAGAAAGCAGCAGTTTCTTGACGAACTATCTAAGCAACTTCCTAAACAGATCGAGCCAGTACCCGAAGATGTTGAACGAAAAGTAGTTGAGACGCTAATTAAGTATTTTGATCTTCCCGTCAGAGCTGAGCTTGAAGGGAAGAGACTTAATAGGACTTATGGATTAATTGGGGCCGAGCAGCATCTGATGCGATATTCGGGTGACACGATGGCTTCTCATTTCTCAACTCCTGCTGAAAATCGTTTTCATTCATCGGGAATGGCCCCAGGAAGAGGAGCTTGGGGGTATTTTTCTCCGTCAAGATCTGAAATAACTCAAAAAGACATTGATAGAGAGAAATATTACATTGCTGTCCAAACATTTTTATCAAAAGGGTACATGGAAAATGTTAGGGAGTTTGCCAGTTTTTTTAAATACAGAAAAGTTTTAGTAGTGAATCCTGAAAATGGCAAGGCAATGGTAGTGGTTGTTGGGGATGCTGGGCCGGGCAAATCAACGGGCAAACACTTGGGAGGATCGCCTGAGGTGATGGATTATTTGGAACGCCAAGATGGGCGGGCGAAGGGGCCGGTTTTATATTTTTTCCTTGATGACCCGGATGATACAATTTCATTAGGACCAACAGCAATAAAATAATTTATGAAAAAATCTATTCGACAAGCTCAAGACAAGCATTTTTACACCCATCTAATTGAAATTGAGCCAATCTTAACTACCCTTGATGAAGTTGTCATAACAGACGCGGAAAAAAAAGAACTTTTAACCATCGTTGAGAGAACGACCCATTATGCCGTTATCAATGTTGTACTGGGCAAACTTAAAAATGAAGATAAGAAGCAATTTATCTCTCACGTTGCAAAGGATGAACATGACAAAATCTGGGAACTGCTGTCAAAAAAGACTAAAGATATTGAAAAAAAGATAAAAAATGCCGTTCGCGATATTCATTTAAGCATGATTGACGATGTTAAAAAAATCACACGCAAACAAACACGAAAAAAACCAGCAGGCTAACTTTTTTTCTTCCCTAAATAGTCTTTCGCTATGTGAATGAAGCTTGGCAAAACTGAGACGACTATAATCACAATCAATATCGGCAGTAAATATTTATCAACGTCAGGAAATGAGTTGCCAGCAACGTATCCTAACATTGGCAGCCCAATTGCCCACAAAATTCCTCCAATTATGTTGTAACTCAAAAAATCCTTATAATTCATATCTCCAATCCCGGCAACAATTGGGGCAAAAGTCCTGACAACCGGCATAAAACGGGCAAGAACAATAGTTTTTTTGCCATATTTTTCATAAAATTGTTGCGTTTTTTCTAAGTTATTTTTATGGAACAAAATCGAATCTTTCTTATGGAAAAGCCTTTTTCCAACTTTTTGGCCAAACCAATATCCGACGCTATCGCCCACAACGGCTCCTAAGAAGCAAATGAGAATAAGAAACCAAATATTAAAAATATTTTGCGATGCCAAGAATCCGGCAGTAAATAATAAACTGTCTCCGGGGAGGAAAAACCCAATCAAAAGTCCCGACTCTGCAAATACAATTGCAAAAACTCCTAAATATCCAATCGTAGGAAGGATCGTGGTTAAATCGAAGTGCATGACTGTTATTGTAGCAAAAAATACAGCGCTCAAGTATTGTTGATTTTATAATGTCTTTTCTATATACTCGACAGATCGTGAAACAGGGAAACCATTGGATATTTGGGGTAATTGGAGTTTTAGCAATAGCAGCATTGATTCTGGTGTTTCGTCCCACTTTGCCAAATAGAATTAATGTTATAAATTCTGTTACTCCAACCGCGCCAGCTGGCGGATTACCAACAAACGCTCCTGAGAGCCAGCCACCCAAAATGCAAATTGATACAAAAAAACAATACACAGCAATACTAAAGACAGAGATGGGAGAAATCGTAGTTAGTTTGAATGCAAAACAAACGCCAATAACTGTTAACAACTTTATAACTCTCTCAAGAGACAACTTTTACAACAACACGATCTTTCACCGAGTAATAGATGGTTTTATGATCCAGGGAGGAGACCCAAAGGGGGATGGAACAGGGGGTCCGGGTTACCGATTTGCCGACGAGCCGATTGTAGGTGACTATTCAAGAGGAACAGTTGCTATGGCCAATGCCGGCCCAAACACAAACGGGAGTCAATTTTTTATTATGCACGAAAGTAATAAAACACTCCCTAAAAATTATGTTATTTTTGGAAAAGTTATTAAGGGAATAGATGTTGTTGATAAAACTGCAACAGGAGAAGTTAAAACGGGTCCATCAGGAGAAAAATCTACCCCAGTTAAACCGGTCAAGGTTTTATCAGTAATAATTGAAGAAAAGTAAGCCTCATGTCGGTTGCTGCTATTTCTGTCTCCAGTTTAGTTAAAAAATATAAAAACTCACAAACGTCGGCTGTTGACGATATTTCATTTGTTGTTAAACAGGGGGAATTTTTTAGTTTATTGGGTCCAAATGGAGCGGGCAAAACTACAACGCTTTCAATTCTTACAACAACACTTTCTAAAACATCGGGAAAAGTTGCTGTTGCAGGATATGATTTAGATAAAAAAGCGAGCTCTGTCAGGCAGCAAATTGGAGTTATTTTTCAAAAACCAAGTTTAGACCTTAATTTAACCGCCGAGGAAAATATCAGATTTCATAGCATTCTCTATGGCCTCTATACATTTGCTCCCATAGCAACCGCAAAACAAAATGTCGGTTTTTTATACTGTCATGCTGAACTTGTTTCAGCATCCCAACAATAAGATCCTGAAATAAATTCAGGATGACAAATTAGACAGTTTGAATTGCGCTAGCTACAGCTACTCCCTAATGCCTGTGTCTTATAAAAAGAAAGTTCATGAGCTAAGTGAAATACTTAGAATTAGTGAGGATATTTTCAAACCTGTTAAAACGTTTTCAGGAGGGATGAAAAGAAAACTGGAAATTTTAAGAGGATTGATGCATCGACCCAAGATCCTTTTTCTTGATGAGCCAACATCGGGCCTTGACCCGGAATCTCGTCGTAATCTATGGATGTACCTTCAGAATGTTAGGAGGACATCAAAAATTACAATATTTCTAACCACACACTGTCTTGATGAAGCGGAAGTTTCTGACAAAATTTGCATCATTCAAAAAGGCAAGATCATTACTAACGGATCCCCATCTCAAATTAAAAACAGCATTATTAAAGACTATTTAAGAGTCAACAGTCAAAATCCAAAAAAACTTGAGCAAGAGTTAAAAAAGAAAAAAATTTCATTTCAAAAAGAAAAAGATTTCATTATTCCAATTCAAAACAAAACCACGCAAAAAATAATCCAATTAATCAAAACACCACTCACAACATTAATTGTCCACGAACCAACGCTTGAAGATGCCTACTTAGAAATTATTGAGCCAAAGCGAAATTCACCAAAGCTCTGAGTTTGGCGAAGGTGGATTATGTAATTATGAAAAGAGAGTTAAATGCCATTTTAGTAATTGCCTCACGGGATGTATTGAAATTTTTTTGTGATAGTGTAAGAATACTTATCACCTTTATTTTCCCATTAATTTTTATTGGCGTTTTGGGAAGCAGTTTACAGGCCAATTTAGGCCAAGACGCAAAATTTAATTTCCTTCTTTTCACTTTCACGGGAGTTATTGGCCAGGTGTTATTTCAGTCAACTGCGTCAGGAATAATTTCACTTATTGAAGATAGAGAAAACGACTTTTCCCAGGAGATATTTATCACCCCAATTTCTCGTTACTCAATAATTTTTGGGAAAATTCTAGGTGAGTCGATTGTGGCATTTTTCCAGATGATTGGAATTATTGGTTTTGGACTCCTTTTTAGGTTACCGATATCAATTGAAGGATTAATTAGAATATTGCCAGCGTGTATTATTGTTGCCTTATTTGGCGGGGCATTTGGGCTTTTAGTTCTCGCTAATTTAAAAAGTCAAAGAGCTGCCAACCAGCTTTTTCCTTTCTTAATCTTCCCCCAATTTTTCTTAGCTGGGGTATTTAATCCAATTAAAGAATTGCCATGGTATTTACTTATCGCTTCACGTTTATCGCCGATGACGTATGCGGTTGATTTAGTTAGATCATTTTATTATTTAGGAAGCCCGGAGTACAACTATGTTGTTCTGATTGGAATAGCAAAAAATCTACTGATCATCGGTGTCGTATTTTTGGTGATGCTTATTGTCGGAACAATGCTTTTTGTCAGAGGCGAGAGGAATCGTTAATGCTCACTTTGTATGTTTTGTTCTTGAAAATCTTCATTATTGAATAATTTATTAGCCAAGTTAAAGAGAGTAGGATTATTAAATAGAGTATTCCAACTTGGGTAATATGTGGAAAATCAAGTCGTGTTAAATGTCCATAAAGGGCAGCTACTACGCCAACTGTAGTAATAACCTGGAGCGATACGATATTGCGACTGGCCGATTGATTTTTGATCTCAACAATGGTTTGAATTGCTGTTTTTAAATACTTATCAGTCATTGACCATATTTCTTGAATGTAAGCAAGAGTGTCTTGTAGAACTTCAAAGCGGTATTGAAAAAGATCGACTAAGGTTTTTTCCAAATCTAATTTCCTGGCAATTGACGCTCTAGTTAGGCTATATGACCCCATTTGGTTTATTCTGTTTGTTATCAAATCTACCGTTTTTTGATATGAGTCAAGTTTTACTCGATACTCTTCAACTTCACGACCTCTAATTTTTTCCTTCTCTTTAATTTTTGATATCTCTTCCCAAATGACTCGGTGAATGTTTAAGTATTTCTCAAGCTGGTCCTTAAATTCCCTGAAAAAAATCTGTGTTTCAATAAGCTCTTCAATTATTTTTTCATTGTTCTTTAGTGAAACTATAATGATATAATCATTTGTTTTATAGACTTTAGCTTGTCTTGACTCGATTATTTCATATGACTTCCCAAAAGTTTTTTCTTCAAAATCGAATGATTTTATTGAGTTAACAAATGAAGTAACGACAAAAGGATGGCTGGTTTTGATATGAGCAAGGATTTTTGGTGTTGGAGCACCAAGGGAGAAAATATAGTTTATTGCCGGCTCAAATAGATTGTCAAAATAATCCTGAAGAGTTTTTTGAGAAGATAAAATATCTTCGTTCTCAAGAGTAAGGATGTACAAACCATCCTCGTAATATTTGATAACAATGTGGTCTGTGGTATGTGCTTCAATAAATTCAAAAAAATCAGCGTGGCGTTCAGCGGATTTTAGATTTAGGTTTTTATGAAAACTCTCAAGTTTTTCTTTAGAAAGAGGGAGTTTGGAAAATCCCGACTCTAAAAAGCCATGAATTTCACTTAAGTGAAGCGTCGTCCTTTGGTACCAACCACCAAGTGTGACAGTATATTTTTTCATAGCGTCAATTTCAGTATACTTAAAAATAAGATGTTGGACACTCAGTATTTAAAATCAATTGCCAGATACATAAGAAGCCTTGTTTTATGCTCAACTACAAAAGCTGGCTTAGGCCACCCAACATCGTGTTTGTCTGCAGTCGAGATTGTAACAACATTGTGGTTTGATGGATTTATTCATTTTGATATCCATAATCCCAAAAACATAAATAATGACAAATTTATTCTTTCCAAAGGTCATGCTGCCCCACTTTTATATTCTCTTTGGGTTGTTGCCGGATTAATTAAAGAAGATGAACTTATGACTTTAAGAACCTTCAACAGCAGCCTTGAGGGACACCCATCAATTAGACATCTTTTGGTTGATGTTGCAACCGGGTCGCTTGGCCAGGGACTTTCAATTGGAGTGGGTATGGGTTTGGCTGCAAAAAAACTGGGTTTAGACAATAAAATCTACGTTCTTTTAGGAGATGGTGAAATGGAGGAAGGATCAAATTATGAAGCGTTGCAGATTGCGTCATACTATAAACTAAACAATTTAATCGGAATTATTGATGTAAACGGGCTTGAACAGGAGGGAGAGACAATGTTGGGGAATGATCCTCATAACGGAGCAATAACTCTTAAAAAAAGGGCGGAAGCATTTGGGTGGGAGACAATTGTCATTAACGGACATTCTTTTGACGAACTTCATAACGCTTTTAAAAAAACAAAAGAGTATGACCGGCCGGTTATGTTAATTGCTAAAACCACAAAAGGGAAAGGAGTTTCATTTTTTGAAAGCAAACAAGGGTGGCATGGAAAAGCATTGAATGACGAACAACTTAAACAGGCGCTGGAAGAAATAGGTGTTCATACCCGCGTTTCCGGTCAGATTATTGCACCAATTCCAAAAGAAAGGAAAGAATCTGTTCCTCCTAAAATCGACATGAGCGATTTGCCAGATTATAAAATTGGAGACAAAATTGCACCAAGAAAAGCATATGGAACCGGTTTGGTTAAATCAGCTTTAAAAAACCCAAACATAATTTGTTTAGACGCCGGAGTTGCTAATTCAACCTATGCCGAAACATTTAAAAAAAATTGCCCTGCTAATTATTATGAAATGTTTATTGCTGAACAAAACATGGTTGGAGTTGCAATGGGTATGTCAAAATATGGATTTGTTCCTTTCGCATCAACCTTTGGGGCATTTTTAACACGCGCCCATGATCAAATTAGAATGGCAGGATATTCAAACGCTGACATAAAATTTATTGGGTCGCACGTTGGGGTTTCAATTGGGGCTGATGGCCCTTCACAAATGGGACTTGAGGATCTTTCGATGTTTCGGTCAATTCTCGATAGTGTTGTTTTATATCCCTCAGATGCTATTTCGACCGAAGTGCTTGTTGAGGTAGCTGCAAAACATAAAGGTATTGTTTATCTAAGAACAACCAGAGCCGACACCTCAGTTTTATATGATGAGAACGAACTTTTTTCCATTGGAGGAAGTAAAGCTTTAAAAAAAACGGATGATGACAAAGTTGTTATTTTTGCAGCTGGCATAACAGTTCATGAGGCATTAAGAGCTCATGACGATTTAGCTAAGGAAAACATTTCTGTTTGTGTGGTTGATACATATAGTGTTAAGCCACTTGATGAGGCAACTATAAAAAATTTATCTCTTGAATGTGAAAATGTTGTCGTAGTTGAAGATCACTACTCTGTTGGTGGTTTAGGTGAAGCGATTGCAGGGGTTTTAGTTGGTCTTCCTGTGAAGTTTGTCCATCTTGCAGTTGAGAAAATGCCTCTATCAGGAACATCTCAAGAACTTCTTGATTATGAGGAGATATCAAGTGATGCGATTGTTACCGCAATAAAAAATATTTTGTAAAGTTTGTGAGGCGTAATCATGCGTGGTACAATAGAGCGACTAATGTTTCGGGGGTCGTTCAACTGGCAGGACAATTGGCTCTGAACCAATTAATCGGGGTTCAAATCCCTGCCCCCGAGCATATATTACTAGGATCGAAATAAGAAACCAACAAATATTCCAAGAATTGTCGCCAATCCTCCGACAAGTAAAATTTTTATGCCACCCTTAATTGGTGATACATTGAGAATCTTTCCTTTTATATATCCAAGAAGAAACAACCCCAAAAATGCAAAAGTGATACTTAGTAAAAGTGATAAAGGAAATTTAAAAAAGATTATCGGTAAAAGAGGAATCATACCTGCAAAAAAGTAGGAAACCAACATAAGTGTTCCGCTAAGGAGCGGATTACCTTTATACCTTCTTAATTTTTCTAACTCTCTAACTGCGTCATCGCTTAAGTATTCTCCTGCTCCCATTGATACCGCTTCAATTGCGACCGCGACAAATCCTGCAAGAAGGATAAATTTACTATTATCAGACCCAATACTAATTCCGGCAATTAACCCCGTAGTTGAAACAAGACTATCTTCAATGCCAAACAAAATGCTACGCAAATATTCTTTGTTATTCAAGATATTCATGTAATGATAGTATAGAATATTGTAATAGTTAAAAAAATAGCACAATGATATGAAATTAATAAAGAAAGAAAACACAAATATCATAAAAAATAGTGATGTTTGCACAGCTTTCGAATATCCACTTGATGATAAGGATATAAATGCAGCAATAATTCATCTAAGCGGGAGATATCCAGACAAGGGCAGGACTGTTAATCTTGAATGTAAAGAGTTGGTTTATGTTCTTAAAGGAAGCGGAAAACTGACTTGTGAAGATAATGAGGTTTTACTATCTCAAGGAGATTTAGTTTTAATTGACAAGGGAGAGAATTATTATTGGGAAGGTAACATGGACCTATTTGTTCCTTGCACTCCTGCGTGGAATCCTAAACAGCACAAAATAATTGAATAATCCTAGTGTTTTGCGTTATTCCTGCTCAATAAATATATTCCCAAAAAAACAGGAATCAAGGATAGAAACTGCCATGAAGTTAGTGCACTTTTTAAGAACATCCAAGCAAAAAATAACGTTACCAGTGGGGCGCTGGCACCTAATGCGCTTGCTTTTGCAACATTGATTCGGTGGATTGCCTCAAGCCAGAATATCTTTGATAAACCAAAAATCAGGATTCCGTTGATGAGTAGAAAAAGCATGGAACTTCTAATTTCATAAATTGATGTTTTAACATTGAATACTAAAATAAAAACTAAAATCATAATCGAACCAATGCAACCTCTTAGAAACATAATACTTTCGCTGCTAATTTTTGAACGGGCTTTACGTTGCAAAAAATTACCAAATGGCGCCACTGCTGCAGCGAGTAATACTAAAATATCTCCAATATTAAACGCTTTAATATTTGGTAATAAAATTATTAAGGCTCCCATTATCATGAAAATTGCCCCAAGAATGTGTTTCTTTGGTATATATTCTTTTTTCCAAACATTAAACACAAGATAAGAAAAAAAAGTTTCAGACAGAGCAACAATACTGGCATTGCCGACGCTAGTGTATTTTAGAGCAAAGTAATAGAATAGATAAAAGGAAATTATGAATATTGTTGCGAAAAAAACATCCTTATAAACAGAGGTATTAAACACTTCATGCCATTTTTTTCTAGCTGAAATGATAATGCCGAAAAATATTACCGTAAATATTGTACTTATCTCAAGAGAAATTAACGGTGAAACGTTTTTATAAGATGGAACTGTAATTATAGGAAAGAGACCCCATAAAAGGACTTCAAAAAACATCGCCAACTCACCCTCTCTTTCTTTACGGAGATTCATAATCCAAGTTTAACAAACATTTCTCCTAAAATTTTATCTTGCTTGTGTTAAACTCAGCCTATTACAATGTCTGATTTGGAAAAAGTATGAATGATTTTGATTTCCTAAAAAAATACTACAGTCTTCAAAAAGGAATAATGTTTGATAAATTAAAGAATTTGGAATTTGCCATTATTAGCTATTGCAGTATTTATGATTCTCCATTCTGGAACAGCGCACTGACCGATCAAGTTCTTTCAGAAAATCAAATTAACGAGACAGAGAATGTATTTTCTCGGCTAAAAAGATCACCGACTTTTTATTTTGAAAACAAGATTGTCCTAAAAGATTTGGTAACAATGCTTACGAACAGGATGTACAAAAAAAGATTTGAAGATAGTTGGCAATTTTGGAACGAAACAAGAATTGACAACAAGCATTTCAAAAATATAAAAAAAGTAGAATCTGCTAAAGATCTAGATATTTTCTTAGAAACTTTTAATGATTGTTATCAGAACAATGACCCGCAAAATCCTTATGGGGAACTGGGCGATTATCTAAAGGTTGCGAAGGACTCGTGGCGCAAGCATAACGCCCCAGAGAAACTGGAATATTTTTTGGTGTTTAAAGACAATCTGCCGGTTGCCGTCTCAACGCTTACAAATTTTGAGGGCCTTGGTTATATTTCTAACGTGGGTTCCCTTCGAAAAGTTAGAGGTGAAGGCTATGGTAAAGCAGCGACTCTCTATTGTATTCGACAGTCAATCAATAATGGTAATAGCGCACATTGCTTAGCTACTGAAGAAGGCTGTTTTCCAAACGAATTCTATAAAAGGATTGGATTTAAAACAAGATTTACGGCAGTTGGTTATACAAAGTCTAAGCCCACGTAGTTAACTATGTACTATCCTGTTATTTTTTCCTAATCCTGTCAAGGCGGTATAAAATAACTCCGTCTTTTAAATCCCATTCTTTACCAATTTTAAATGGCGAGAGTGATGTTACCTCCCATGTTGAGACTTTAAATAATTCGCTTTTATTTTTATCATAAGTCACATAGAGGTAATTATTATAAGGATATTGGTCAACATCCGCCGGTTGTCCACCATATAAGAGAGTAGTGTAGCGAGTTGGATATGTTCTGGTGTTACCATCAAGAAGAGACGCCACATTAAAATTGGGATGTTTTTTTGCGTCTGTTGCAATAATTTTTCCTACACTTTGGATTTTTCTTAAGGTCCAGCCTGAGGGCATTGTATATCCGTGATTATTATCAAGTTCGTGAACTGCAGTAAAAATATTAATGACTACTAATAATGTGAATATCCAAGTAACAATTTTGTCTGACAATACCTTTAATGAAAATGCGGGAAGCACCATAACAAGCAATACCCACAATGGCAGCATATAATGGCTCCCGAGTGCTGAGACCTTAAAACTAAATACCACGAGAATCGGTACAAGTATCAAAAGTAATTTTTTTGTCTTAGAGTAAGAGGTTAACCCTTTAACATTAAGAGCAATACCAACAGAACATAACAAAATAGCAATACCGATTACCTCTATGTTTCCTCCTATGAAAAATGTAACCCCTTCTATCCATTCACCAAATATTTTCGCAAGAGATAACATTTGATGCTGTGAGCCAATATAGTTTAGAGAAAGACGGGTGTTCAAAAACTGGTGACGCAGTTCAAAAAACAAAGTTGGGCTAATGCCGATAATTATGCCCGATAAATAACCAACAATAACTCTCCAGTTAAACTTCTGAAAAAGTACTAAATAAATTAATAATGCAAAGGCAAGGCTGATATTTAGTCGGTGGAGTTCGATCCCAATCCCTACTGTGATTCCAAGAAACAATACCAGCAGGATTTTCTTTTTGTAACTAAGAAAAAAATACATACTGAAAACAATAAAAAGAGGAAGAATATGTTGATATAGTGGAGTCCGTCCATACATAATAAATCCAGGTGAGGTTGCAAACAGGAGAGAACTCAAAAGTGCTGCTTTTTGTGAAAAATATTTGTTAACCGTGACATAAAGAAGCACAAGAGTAATAGTCGAGATGACAACTGCAGCAACAGCTCCTGCAATTGGCTGCAGGTTAAACAAAACAAAAAATGGGTAGAGCATATACAAATAAATAGGTCCTTGAAAAAACGGAGCGATAGATGTTTTGATTCCCAGTAGTGTCCATTTGTGAAACAATACCATG
>Ga0155907_107_pt1 | contig 16296 bp, 13 predicted proteins | sample RifCSPlowO2_01_FD_107561 | JGI IMG/M metagenome (GOLD analysis project Ga0155907, IMG submission 107561) | Candidatus Roizmanbacteria bacterium RIFCSPLOWO2_01_FULL_39_19
TAATAAAAAATTAGCTAAAGAATGGATTGATTGGGTGGAGAGCTCTAATCCAAATGGTGGAAGAGAAAAAGAAATATATCCAGTAATCATTAAATGGTTTAAGAAAGTAAAACCTAAAACTGTTATTGATATTGGCTGTGGTCAAGGAATATGTTCTACACTTATTGACAGAGGTATTAACTATATAGGAATTGAGCCATCAACCGAATTAATAAAAAGGGCAAAAGAAAAATATAAATCACCTCCTAATAAATTCATGATTGGTGATGCGTATGATATTCCCTTACAAGATAATTGCACTGATAGTGCTATAACTATTTGGGTTTGGTCACATTTAAAAGATATTGAACTTGCTGCAAACGAAATGTATAGAGTATTGAAACCTGGTGGTTCTTACTTAGTCATTACAGCAAATCCAAATACATATAAACTCAGAAGGACATTCTACAAAAGTATTAAAGAATATGATGGATATATAGTCGGAACTTTTGAATTGGGGAATGGTAAAGTTTTATCAAATACCAATCTATACTTCCATACAACAAATTATCTTATTCAATCAATTAAAAAATCAAAACTAATGATAAACAGTATTACCACTTTCGGACTTGAAAAAGAATACCCTGAAGGACTCAATATAATGATTACTGGTCATAAAGCTAAATAAATAAACAATAATACCTCTTAACTTTGAAAACCAGCCTGGACACGTTGGGGATTAGAGACTATAGAAACTTTCGTGCCTGTTCATAATAAATCTGCGGATATTCTACAATCTCATCCCAATCTAAAGTTCGAAAATCATCCCATCTTGTGGACTTTGCTTCTAGCTTCACTCAAACATATCAAACTATTACAACAGAGGAATAGATTCGGACTTGTTAGTATACTTTCACTGTATGAATGAAAACCTTTCAATACAAACCGAACAGAATACAAAACATGTTCGAAACAAATTTTCTCCTTTCCAGATGTATCAAAAACATACAATATTGATATCAATAACCCTTGGATTATTATTTCTAGTTGTTGGAGTTGGCGCTTTTTATTTAGGTAAACAATCAGTAAATAAAAAACAAACCTTATATCCAACACCAACGAGTGTTTTATTCCCGAGTATTAATCAAATATATATCACAAATATCCCAACGCAAAATATCGAACAAGATTGCGCTCCTCCTCCAGATTGCGTAGCACCTCCAAGAGGATGTAATTATGAATATATGTATGATAAGACGGGTTGCTTAACTGGATGTGGAAACCTTAACTGTGCCCAAATAACAACCTCTTGCCCAAAAATTATTCCAGTACCATGTCCCAACGATAAACTACCCAATGGATGTGGATATTCAGCAATGCCAATTCCACCGGGATGTCCGGGTGGATGTCCGGTTATCTGTAGTTCAAATATCAATAAATGAATTGTAGAAGTGTCAGCGATTATAATCGTGAAATACTGTGGTAAAACTCATCCGGCTTATGTTGTTCCAAGGGACGCCATTAGAATAGCTTTTGTGAAGAATGTCAATTTTTCCTAGGTAAGTGCAGTTAATAGACAATCAATATAAAATATTAGCTCAGGTGAGTTTTATAAAATCAACAAGCCCAATAGTACTTTAAGTAATACAGACAGTAATTTCTCACATATTCAGCTAGCTTGAATATAGCTTATAGGTTTCTGAAACAATCTTTATTTATCATCTATCTTTCTATATTCCAGCCCCTGCAGATCCGAGAACCCATTAGCAATAAATATCCGATAGGAGCAAACGTTATTGTAAATAAATTGAGCTCTAAATTTGGCTCCTTTAAAAAAGGGGATATCATTGCTTTTAAATCATTAAAAAATCTGAAAGATTGTTTGACTACAATTACACTATACAAACTTTTCAAAATAAAAACAATAGCGTAACCTTCTCAAAATCGGTAGAAAAATGTATAATAAACTCAATATATAAGTATGGTTATTTATCTGTACACAAAATGAAAAATAATTTGAAACTAAAAACAGGTCGTGAAGAAAAAAGAGCGGAGTATATTCAAAGTTTGTTCAAGACGATAATTCCTCCTGGCTGTATTGGTGAACAATATGCTGATGATGTTGCTCTCATTTTTAAGGTTAAAAGAGTTCTTATCCAAACAAAGACTAGATATCAGAAGGTAGATATTGCTGAGACTGATTATTGGGGCAAGATTTTATTTTTAGACAATTTATTGATGAAATCCGATAGAGATGGATACATCATTAATGAGATGATTGTTCATCCAATTATGTTAACTGGACCAAAGAAAAAAAAAGTTTTAGTAGTTGGCGGCGGAGAAGGATTTACTGCAACTGAATTACTTAAGTATCCCTATATTGAGCAAATTGACATAATAGATATTGACGGTGAATTCGTTGAAATTTGCAAAAACATTTATCCTGAAAAAATGGCTTGTTTAAAAAACCCTCGTGTTAATCTTATCATACAAGACGGCCTTGAATATCTGCGACAGACAAACGAAATTTATGATGCGATATTCACGACTCCGACTGACCCGCTAACTATCTCCGACCCTCTTTTTGTAAGAGAATATTTTGGTTTATGTCACAAACATCTTGTTGAAGACGGAATTTACGAAACTGACGCTTACATGCCTTTTTATAAATATGGCAATATAGACTATGCATATATAAATAAAGCTCTTAGTGATTTTTTTCCTATCGCAAAAATTTATACTTGTACTGTTCCAACTTTCCCCGGGGGTCTTTTTTCTTTTGGATTTGCATCCAAAAAGTGGGATCCCGAAAAAGATTATCACCCTTTCGATTTTAAAGTAAAAAATAAGTACTATAATTCAGATTTACATTTTGCAGCCTTTAAGATGCCACAGTTTATGTTGGATAGAATTGAAGAAGAAAATAATAATCGCGCGCGCAAAAAATAACCTCAGAACCAGAGTAAAACTCGGTTCGGGGTAAACATCAGCGCGGCGGGCGGCCTGCCCGCAATGCTTCGCAAAGCGATAGCAGGCGGGGGACGCCGCGCAACATTACGAGCCGAGCGGAGCGAGGCGACTGTGCCCTGCCGTAGCTTTAGCGAAGGAGGGGCTAACACCTTGATTTGAAATACGTTCGAATTTTTTCGAAAACGTTCACTTATGGATGAGAAAGCACAATCGGGTATAATTGACTCTAAACAATCGTCATCCGAACTAGGCGTTGCGCTTCTTGATGGTTTTGAAAGAAGAAGAACATTAAAGTCCAGAGAACATGCCCCAAATCCCCGTCTGGGAGGACTTTATCGGGTCCTATTTTCTCTTAATCAGAATTATGATGACCTCTTAGAGGAACAGAAAGTTGGTAGAGTATTAAAGATTGACCAAGCTCAAATCCTAGCGGTTCTTCAAGATCAACAGCAGTCTTATGAGAAATGCGAGGCTGCGCTCTCTTTTTTACTAGCTCGCGCCGGTAGATTATTCATCCCCGCTATCGATGTTTTTGCCCAAGATCACGCTGAAGTCATACTTAAGGATGCGACTTATCCACACCTGCGCGCTTCTCTGGACCGTTTGAGAGAGACCAGAGATACTTTAGAACTTATCGTTGGACAAAGACAAATAGAAGCCAAAATTATCCCTGAAAACATGGAAAAAATTGAGGGTGAACTGCCAAGATCAATCGCAACTGACGTTTCACTTAATGATGTTTTTCGATACATAAGAATGGTTGATGAAAAACTAGATGAGCTTGAGGAAGATGCTAGAGCTATGGGGGTAGAGCCCTTGCCGGCTCACCCAACCATACATGAAAGAAACGCAAATATTTTATCTCTCTTTAATAGATCTGCCCGCAACTTATACGCATTCTACGGCGACTCATTTTGGGACAATTATCAGACAGCTCTATCACTTGAGAGAGTTCATGCAATATTTAATACAGCTGCCAAGAGAACCCATAGGCATCCTTCTGACACTGCTGTATTTTTATTACTTCAAGAATATGACTCTGAGACAGTTAGTTATAGACAACGGATGGACATTGATGAGGAAATTAAACCAGGTTCTGTAGTAAGCAAAATTATTGTGAGACGGGCGGTTGCCGGTATTACCAGAAAATTTTCACTTAATGTAGAGCCAGTCGAAGCGGAGGAACTTTCAGCTCTGACTCTTCGACTGCTAACCAGCCGAGGCGTGCTCAAAAGGGACCATGAGTGGCTTGGTTTAATTAGGACTGCAAGAGAGAAGCGTCGATTGATAACAGAGCATCACACAATGACAACTGATTATTTAAAAGATCTTTTTGCAAAAGATGACAAAATGAAACAAGATGATGATAACAATGCGCCAAAAACCATCACAGATATTCTTTCATCTCAGCGGGCAAGAATGATTAGACTTGTTCTTTCAATTAGTGGTGAAAATAATAATTATCTTGAGCATTTTGCGGACAAGATTAAATTCGATTTTGACAGGGTACTTATGGGGGCCATAGCCGGATTTTTACATGATTACCCCGCAATCATAGCTAATGATCATCCTCGGGGACGTGCTGCCTCATTGTTCATGCAAGGACGACTTCAGCTAAATATAACTAGACTTATGGCAATAATTCTTGGCGTTACACAAGCACAGATTAATAACGGCAGTTACAGACAAAAACTTAAAGGTGTTGATGTTTCTCAGTTTCCTGTGCAAAACACTACTTCTCTGTCCCCAGGAGAGGTTTGTCTGGCTCTTAACGAGGCTGGCGAAGGTCAAATACCGATTATTCCTGATTTGTCGGATCTTCTTTGCGGTCTCTTAGAAAACAGAGGATACCCGCTTGGACATGATGGTGCGGTCGAGCCGGAAGTGATACCACTCTTGGGGAAAGACGACAGCGTTGAAGAGGAGGCCTTGAAAAATATTGCTGTTCAAAGCATATCAGACGTTCTGTCGAGCTTTGATTCTCCTCGATACGAACAAGTGCTGCGATTGTATTATTTCGATGAACTGACGCAAGATCAAATTGCCAAGATAATGAGAGTAAAAAAAGAAAGAGTGCGTCAACTTATTGACCGCGCCATCAGGAAGCTTCGCCATCCGCAAAGGATAAAACTATTGCATGGTTTAGATCAAATCCTCTAATAATATACTATATTAATAGGTTATTAAGTAAAACAGCTGAACTATGGCTATATCTGGTATAATAATATTATTATGGGACATCACGAATTAGAAGAGGCAAGAATCGGTTGTTATCCAATAGCACTCTGGCATATTACCCATTTTGTTGCTCCAACAGCAACAACCATAGCTTGGAAAGCGGAGATGGAAAGACAAAAAATGGGACGTAATGCTGACATGAGCAACGCGCCATTTCAAGTAACTAATGATCATTCCACTAAAAAAAGAATAGAAACAACTGTCATAACCGTCAATAGCTTGGGACAAATGGTTAATGGACTTCGGCGTGAGATGGCAGAGGCAATAGAATCTCAAGACTCGGTTGATCATGCGTTTTATCTTAACAATCCCCAATATTCAGTGCTAATTCCGGCTCTTGAGCTTTACGGACTAAGGTTTTTTGATGCCAATCAAAACGCAAGAGTTGCCAGTAAGGCAACGCAACGGGAAATTAATGAGATAAGATGTCGCGAACATCCTGTTGCTACTGTAACTATTCCTGTCGTGAACTTAGAAATCATTGCAAGAAGCCACATTGACAGCCTTCAACTTGCCATGTATGTTACAAAGGCGCTCACCATGTTTGAAAACTTTCGTATAACCTTATTGAGCCAGGCCAATCGAGACAAGCTGGTTGAGCAGACAAAAAAAATCATAGGTCTTACATCAGGCGAGTATCAATTTATGGAAGGGTCAGTCTGGAGGAGATATAAGAATTTTGGCTATGTAGCTGTTGCGCATTTAGGAGCAACTTTTGCTTCAATGGCACGTCCCGGTGTTAGAAGAGAGCTGACTACATTTATAAATAGGCAGAAGTGGAAGCCTCTGCAAAAAGCAATGGCGGATGATGCTGTAAGAAATTTGGTTGATGTTTATCGCACTGCTCGCGGACAGTTATATCTGGCCCTTTTTGAAGAGCAACCTAATGCCGAGCTTCTTGACATTATTGAAAGAGCGTTCTTGCTCGATGACAACCAATCGTTGCTTGTCGAATTTTTAGGATTCAACACCGGAGAAAAACTAGCACTGGGGGTAGTTCAGGCTAACAGGCTTTTTAATTTAACCGGGCATGTTGCATATCTGCGATTAGCAACGATCCTTTATGAAATGGCTTACGATGCCGGGTTAACATCGGTTATGGAATTTGCTGAAAGCAGATTTGTTGAGTATGGAGCTGGGATATCAACACCAGCCGATTCTGACGACTTAATTAAAGCAGTGCGTGCAGTTGACAAACCCGACTTTGCGCCAAGAACCTTCACGTCATCTGAGCTACCAATTCTTGGCGAGGCATCGGTTAAGAGCTTCAATATTAGGCATCATCCAACTCGCAGAGGAATATATTTAATCAATTTTATATTAACTGAGGAGGCGAGTAACGGCACAGATGAAGCATTGGAAATTCACGTTGCGGTTGATCTTAATAGCCGGGATGTCGGCTCAAGCATTATTACATGTCCGGACGATCACAGCGATGAGAGTGATTACGCCAGAGGTGTAGTTGCTCCCGCTATTACCAGTGCGATACTTACAATATCTACTGAAGCAGTAAAAAAAATTCAGGCGATATCAACAAGAGCTAGCGTTGATGTTCAAGCGCTCCCTCGTGAAAAAGGCGAGAGAAGAGGTAAAGATCAAAAAAAATCAGTTATTCGTCGTGGCATAAGAAAGGGAAGGCAGGAGGATCCATCACTATCTGATGACAACGGAGACGATCAGATAAGACATGAAATTAATTTATCCGGAGCAATTGGCATTTTGCCTCGACTAGACAAAAGCACTCAAACAAGAGTAATAAGATCGCTAAAACGATTTAACGACAGGGGAACTCGTGTAGGCTTGCGGAAACTGCGCCTTTCTCACCAATATTCGGGGCCAACTCTCTGGCGGATCAAATCGGGCGATTATAGAATAATTCTTGAGGAGATTGAAGATAAAAACCCGGGAGTGATGAGGTTTCAAATTATAGACGTAAGGGATCGAAAGGATCGCTACGAAGATTTAATCCGATCCTAAATTATATATAAATATTGGATAAGGTTTGTCAGAGATCTTCTTCTGAAGTTTTTTTTCAAAACCTGCAATTGGAAAACCTAAAGATATGATTAAGGTATCACTTTTTAGCTCCTTATTAAACTTCTCAACAAGACTTTCTAACATTTTTGGCATTAAAAAAAGATATACAACATCAGCCTTAATTATCGAATACTTACGAATGTCTCCAACAAGATAAGTGATATTGTCCATTTTCTGCAGCCTTGTAATAGTCCTGGCAAAAAAAATAAGAAGAGGGTTAATATCAATTCCTATTCCTCTGGTTGACGGATCTTTACACAGCTGTCTAATTACTTCTCCCGTCCCGCAGCCAAGCTCATAAATAACTGAATTTTTTGGGATTTTAACAGACACAAGAATTGTTTTGATATTTTTGCCTGGCGATCTTACCCACGGCGCTCCTTTCATGTTGGAATATATAAAAGATCCTTGAACAACACAAAAAATGATTAATAAAATAAGTTGGGCTAAAAGAAGCAAAAAATAAATCATTTTTTAATCATACAGTATAATGGTTCTTTGCAAGACGGGAGGTGATGATATGGAAAGCAAAAGTCAAACTAATACAATAATGATTATTGGTATTGTGATAGTTGCAGTTGTCGTAGTTCTTGGCGCTCTGGCATTCAGGAATAACTCGCCAACTCCAACAATCAGCAATCCAACATCAACAACACAAAATCAAATCGCAGAGAGTACTCTGGCAGTTTCACCTGAACCAACACAAGCTGATGTGACGTTGACAGAAGAAATTCAAACGGTAAATCTTGAGGCGGGATCATTCTATTATAAACCAAATGTAATCACTGTCAAAAAAGGACAAAAAGTGAGAATCGTTATGAAGGCAGCTGACCAGATGCATAATTTTAATATTGATGAATTGGGAGTTAAACTTCCAATTGTTAAATCAGGAAACACTGGGACAGTCGAATTTACCGCAGATAAACTGGGGACATTTGAATACTATTGTTCGGTTGTCCAACATCGAGCTAATGGCCAAGTAGGAAAATTAATTGTCCAATAATTGCCGTTTTATGAATAAAAAGAGTTTATATGCATGTCTTGTGCTATTGTTATTCCCTGTATTTTTATTTTGGTATCAGGGTTCAATACTAAATCAGGCTCTAACATTTCAAAATATTTTGCTTGCTTTCGGTCGGCTTTTTGGGTTAATGGCGACAATTGGCGTGCTGTTGCAATTTTTAATGATGGGCAGAACTTTATGGATTGAAAAAGTATTCGGGCTTGATAAATTGACAAATATTCATAGGCTCAATGGTTATTTAACCTTAAGTTTTTTGATTCTTCATCCGGTTTTTATAACATTAGCCTATAAAATTTCCTCTAAAACCTCGTTTTTAAACCAGTTCTTGTTATTTTTGACTGATTATGATGATGTTTTTAAAGCCTTTTTAGGACTAATACTTTTTGTAACGATAATTTTCTCATCCGTCTATGTCGTCAAAAGAAAACTGAAATACGAGTGGTGGTATTGGATACATCTTTTCACATATTTAGCGGTCCTTCTTGCCTGGAGCCACCAGCTTGAAGCGGGGAGAGACTTTGCCCGTAACAGAGTCTTTGCTCTCTACTGGTACTTTTTATACATTTTTGTTTTTGGAAACGTAATTTTATTTCGCTTTGCTTTGCCTATTTTTCGCTTCTTTTATCATGATTTTAGAGTAGACAAAGTAATTAGAGAAAATCGTGATGTTGTGTCAATCTACATTATCGGTAGGAACTTAAGTAAATTTTCAGCTGTCGCTGGACAATTTATTATTGTTCGATTCTTTGACAAAAAAAGATTTTGGCAGGCGCATCCTTTTTCATTGTCCTCGTGTCCTAATAGTGAACATATTAGAATAACCGTAAAGGACAGTGGGGATTTTACGCATAAAATAGATGGTATCAAAAAAGGGACAAAAGTTTTAATTGACGGGCCTTATGGAACTTTTACCCAAAAAGTGAAACAAAAAAATAAAATATTGTTTATTGCCGGTGGCATCGGAATTACACCAATTAATGCCCTAATTGAGGAGATGGCAAAGGACGATAAAAATGAAATGATCTTGTTGTACTCAAGTAAAACAGAAAAAGACATGGTTTTTTTAAGAAATCTTGAAGACGTCTCTGGCAGGTCTAATTTGAAAATAGTATGTTTTGTAACCGAAGACCCCAAATTTAACGGCGAAAAGGGGAGAGTCAATAGGGAAAAGATAAAGAAGTATGTTCCCAATGTAAGATTCAGAGACATTTACATCTGCGGACCTTGGCCCATGATTAAGGTAACACAGGAAATATTATCAGGGTTAAATGTGTCAAATGATCATGTCCATTTTGAAAAATTTGCACTTTAGGATCCTATAGTATAAAATATAACTTCAAATGGAAAGATCACGACCGCCTGTAGAAGGTAAGTTAAGAAGGAAATCAAGACTATCAACTGCCGGATTTATAGCAACTGCGATGTTTGGATTTTGCGTGGCTCGTTCTGATGCTACACCTCGCGCTACAAACCAGGTTGGTCAACCGGAAACTCATCTGATGCACCCTGCGGTTATTGAGTATCCGGAAGCACTTGATCTTCAGGGAAGTTCTTCAGGTGATATGGAGGTGTATAAGGCAAGACTGGTTGAAAGGCTTGGAAGTGGCTCTTTCATGGTAGCAGTTGGATCAAATTTGCCAGATCCCAAAGCTAAAGCAGAGGAAAAAGAAGAGGTTATGGAAAGAACCCAAAGTGTTGAAAATAGTATTTCAGAAAGTATTAACGAAGGTGGCGGGAATCCCTTCGAGCCTGTTTATAGTTTTGCGTTTATACCGGCATTTATATATGAGGTTTCAACACAAGAACAAATTGACCGACTTTTAGCATCAAAAGCTGACTATATGCAGTTTGTTGATATGCCAGCCGAGCCTTTGGGCCTTAACTCATTTCAGCAAGGAGTGATTGGATTACCGCAGGCTTATGCAATGGGAGCAAGAGGGGTGGGTTGGAATATCGGGAGTATTGACACGGGCATTGATTATAAACAGCCAGCGTTCACTAGAGACGGTAAAGAAGGAGGACGAATTACCGAGTCGGTTTGCGCTATCGGCCCTGCCAGATGTCCCAACGGCAGATACTTAGATGATCAAACTCCGCATGCTGCGTCATTTGTTTGGCTTGGTTTTGATAATGGTCGTCATGGCACGGCAACAGCAAGTGTTGCCACTAATATGAGTGAGGCTAATATAATACCGGTTATGATATATTCGGTGTCAGATGTTGCCGTTGGGTTAGATTACTTTCTTCATCAGCGCTATCCAACTGCAGCAGTTTCAATCAGTTTAAAGTGGGGCAGTGCCTCCTATAATGGGTCGTGCGCCAATCAGTCTCCATTATTTAGGACGTTATTCCAGCGTCTGGTGAACTTTGGTATTGCGATTGTGCCGGCAGCTGGCAATGATGGAGAAACCGAAAGATTATACGAGCCGGCATGTATTAACATTGGGGACCCAACAGGTGACGGGATTATTAACGCCGGGGCAACTGGATTCATTAATACAACAGACAGAGGGATTATTGAACGAGTTGCTGGCTACTCAACGCGCGGACCAAGGGGTTTTGTTAACCTTTTATTCCCCGCCGATGGCATTTTTGCTGCTGTTGCCCACGGGAGCGGATATGAAAGAAAAGCCGGAACGTCTCTTGCTGCCCCGGGTATTGGTGCTCAAGTTGCCAACGAAAGGTCGTCAAACAATCAGCTGACGCCTGCTGAAATAGAAAGAATACTCAATGAAGGTGGTGACCACATCCCTGATGTTTATGTTATTGGGTCAGATCGCCGGGTAGTTTACGCAACCGCGCGAAGAGTCAATATTGCAAGAAGTGTTGCCAGACAAATTCAAGGAACACAATACAATAGCAACAACACAATTTGCCTGCCGTTTGTTTCCAATCAGGGAGGAAGCCCTGCTGCGTCAAAAGTCCAAAAAAGACAAGGCGTAACCCCGACAAACAAGAAAACAAGAAGGAGAGTGGCAAAACAACAGAAAAAACTTGAAAGGCAAGTGGGGTTCATAAAAAGAAAAGTTAGGAAAGGCGAAGTTATGATATTTGCTGCTGCATAAAAATCCTAAGTTAGTATATAATCTCCCTAAATGTTAGTTATATTTTGCGGGCAGGACACGGTCTCATCAAGACAAAAATTTATTAACTACAAGCAGTCTAAAATTGACGAAGATTTTGAGGTTTTGTCTATTCAAAACTCTAATATCACAGTTGAACTTTCTCAGCTAACAGATTCTTTGGGGCTTTTTTTTGATAAGAAAATCATTGCTCTTGAGGAGTGTTTGAAGGATAAAAAATGTCGTGATTACTTGAAGAATTATCAGGAGGTTGATATTGAAATTACTATTTTTGAATCAGAACTTAGTGAGAAAGAGCTAAGATATGTTTTTCCTAAAGCTAAATTTATTAATTCAAAATTACCTTCGTCGGTTTTCACTTTGCTTGATAGCCTAACCCCAAAAAATCTAAATCATGCCATTTCACAACTTGGTGAAGTTGTTAGCCAAGACAACCAGCTTCTAATTTTTTATATGATCAAAAGTAGAATAAGAGAGTTAATTCTGGTTAAAAAAAACTTGCTTGATAATATAAAACTTCAAGCCTGGCAAATGGGAAAATTAAAACGTCAGGCATCCATGTGGGAAGAATCACGGCTAATTTCTTGTTATGATAAACTATTTAAGATAGAGAAAAATACCAAAACATCGTCTGGCGTTTTCTCGATTAAACAATCTCTTGAAATGCTGTTTTGTTTTTACTTATGATAAGAAATATTATCCCCACGTCATCAATTTTCAAAAGTTATGATATTCGCGGAATCTATCCTGATGAGATAAATGAGGATAACATCTACTTAATTACTCAATCAATCCTTAAGTTTTTCCAGGACCAAGCTAAAAATACGAATGTTAAGGTTGGAGTGAGTCATGATATGCGTCTCTCCGCCCCAAAACTTTACCCGGGAGCTTTGCAAGCTTTAAAAGATGGCGGTGCTTGCGTGTGGAATTTTGATTTGCTAAGTACTCCTACGTTTTATTTTGCTGTGTCACACAATAATTTACCGTTTGGTTTTATTCTCTCTGCCTCGCATAATTCGCCAAGATACACCGGGTTTAAAATTGTGACAAATATTAATAATAAAATAATAAAAGTTGGTAAAAATTCGGGCCTTGATACTATAAAAAAATATTCAATTTCCGGTCTTAAAAATAAACATACCGGCGGGGTGATTATCGAGAGAGAATCAATACTAAAAGATGAAGTGGATAGCGCACTTTCAAAAGTTGATATTAGCAAAATCAAACCAATAAAGATTGTTGTGGACGCTGCAAATGCAATGGGGTCGCTATACATTGAAGAGTTATTTTCAAGACTTCCATGTAAGCTTGTCAAAATGAATTTTAATTTAGACGGATCTTTTCCAGCTCATGATCCCAATCCACTAGTTGACAAAAATTTAATAGATGTTAGAAAAAAAGTTGTTGAGGTTGGCGCAGATCTTGGCATAGCTCCGGATGGAGATGGAGACAGAATTATTTTTATAGACGAAAATGGAGAGAAGATCCCCGCAAGTTTTCTTGGATCTCTTATCATAAAAAAATTACTTCAAAGGTACAAAGGAGCGACAATTATGTTTTCTGTAACAGAAATTTTAACACCAAGATCTATTACGGAGGAAATGGGTGGAAAATTCATAATTACACCAGTCGGACATACGCATATTACAAATTTGATGCATCAAAGCAATGCCCTTTTTGCCGGTGAAATTTCCGGTCATTATTTTTTTAAAGACACCGGTGGGACAGAATCTGGAGTGTTCACAATCGTAAACGTGCTTGAAATTTTATCGTCCTTGGCAAAACCAATTTCCCAATTAATACATGACGTAAGACGAAGCTTTGCGTCAGGAGAGTATAATTTTTCTACTGACAAAGCTGATATTATTATGGAGAGATTAAAATCTGACTATAAGAGTGGTTCACTGATGACTATTGATGGAATTGCAGTGGACTATCCAACATGGCGTTTTAGTGTAAGATCATCTAATACAGAACCGTTAATAAGGCTTAACGTTGAAGCCAGAACTCAAGAAGGAATGAAAGTAAAATTAAATGAACTTATTAACAAAATAAAGGCGCTTGGAGCCAAAAAACACAACGATTAGTATGAATCTAAACGACTCAGCAACATATCAGGAATTAGACACCCACGACATGCGAGGGTCAATTGCTCTTCTTCCTCAACAGATAAAACAAACATGGGATGAAATGAACAAATTGGATATTCCTAATAATTTCGAGTCAATTTCATCGGTTGTATTCTCTGGCATGGGGGGCTCGGCGTTGGGAGCACATGTTGCCAAACATTTATACGCGCCGTTAATGACGATTCCATTTGAGGTAGTTAATGATTATTTTATTCCGCAATATGTCAATGATAAATCTCTAGTTGTTATTCAGTCTTACTCGGGAACAACTGAGGAAACATTGTCGTCAATTAATAAAGCTTATAGCAAAAAAGCAAAAATATTTGTAATTGCAACGGGAGAGAAGCTACTTGATGAGGCGATAAAACTAAAGGTGCCATATTTTCAGATCAACCCATTATATAATCCATCTAATCAGCCTCGAATGGGAATCGGCTATTCAATTTTTTCACTTCTGGCTCTTTTAAATAAAATGAAAATCATTCAAATCCTACAAGAAGAGATAGACAAAATAATTGAGTCCCTTGTTCAAAATAATCAAAAATACGGAATTATCGTGCCCCAAACGCATAATTTTACAAAACAGTTAGCAGAAGAGATCAAGGGAAAAATCCCAATTTTCATTACCGGCGGACATTTAATCGGTTCAATCCACGCCACTCGTAATCAGTTTAACGAAAATGCCAAAACAATGTCATTTTATTTCCCCATCCCCGAAGCCGACCATCATATTCTTGAGGCATTTCAATTTCCGACGAATTTAAATGAAACAGTTGAGTGTGTTTTTTATTTAAGTAGTCATTTTAATGAAATCATAATAAAAAGAATTGACAAAACAGCAGCAATGATTAAAGATTTGGGTATTCCTGTCAGAACGATCAAGTTTAACGGGCAAACAAAGCTTGAAGAGGTTATGGATGCAATTCATATGGGTAGTTACTTGAGCTTTTATAGCGCTCTTTTAAATGGCATTGACCCGACCCCAATTCCAAATGTTGAAAGTTTTAAGGAAGAGTCACAAGATCTAAACTATTGAACTGTCAAATTAGGGCAGGTAACAATAATTAAAGCGTCGGATGCCAGTTCGTCTTTATTGGTAATATTAACTGTTCCAGAGGTTTGGTATAGTCTTGCTCCGAGTCAGTCTCCCGGCAAAATCAATGTCTGCTCCGTTGCATGTTAAAATTCCCACTTCTGAGTTGCGAACGGTAGCTCCGTTACCGTCTGCACCTGTTGTGAATATTGTTAGTGCGGGTATGCTGGATGTATCAATCATAACTCCTCCGTCGCAATTTTCAATTTTAATATCTCCTCCATGCTGACCTATTAATATCTGACAATTACCAACGTCAGAAATTGTAATCGGCCCCGTTGTTCCAAAAAAATTAATACCTATTGACTCGGACCCGCCGGGCTCATAAGGAATCGCTATTGACACAGAGCTAAATTGGCCGTCAGGCGCAACATTAGCAACCCTGCGTCTTACAGAATGTGATTTTGTTGCTGCCACATGATCGGGATGACTCCTGAACTCAGACAGAAAAGTCAGCAATTCACTTATGGAACAATTAATAAGATGAGCTGTAATTTCAACATTTTTAGTATCGGCGTTTGAATGGACATGGACTTTCCCAAAATCACTGCCTAAAAAGTTCACCGTTGACACATTGGGCAAATCCTGCACCATCTCAACTCTAAATCTTTGATTTTCTGCCGGGTATACCCGACAAACAAAGGGACTTTCAGGATCTGTTGATTTAAGTTCGACTGGTTTGCCGGGCTCACGGCCCGGGTCGTAATCAAGTCCTAAATATCCAAAAATCATGTTTTCAACCAACCTTCTTAATTGTTCAGGTTTAGCTGCGCTGCCATGGGCAAATTGTAAGAGCGCATCTTTTGGCGTTGGTCTTGGATTTTTCTTGGCAACAACATCGATAAAGTCGTTCCGTTCTCGTCTCGTTCTTCTTATTAACCCATCGTCCCACGCTTGGTACAAACCATTTGCCTCTTGTTGGACCATTTTATCATGAGCCTCAAGATGCTTCTTGATAACATCACCATGAAGTTGTGATCCAAACACGCTGCTACCGATGTCATAGTCAAGTTGAAGAAGTGTTCCTAATAGTTTAGTCATACGTGACAGATCTTGCCGGTAAAAATCAGCTGGAAGCCCAACATTATGCTCCCTTCCGCGATAGTCTGTGTAACCAAGCGGAACGTTAGTTATATTTAGCCTGTCATTATCAATCATGTCAGCGCATGAGAGCAGTAATTGTATTACCGGCAGTTGGGTTTCAACAACAGAGTCATGAGCAAGAAACCTAAACACACTTTCTGACGGAACTGTTGTCCTAAGGTGGGCGATCGGGCCCGAGTCTCCGTGGGTTAGACGATCCAAAACCGGGGGTGATTTTGCGGTTAGGCTTGGGCGATTTCTCTCAAGAAGTTGCTCTGTTCTAGCCCGGACCAATCTCATCTCTGCCTCAAGTCTGTCAAATTCCGCCTGTTCTCTCTCTTGTCGTGCCATAGCCGTATAGTATATTACAGTTGATGGTTTTTATCAATTAGAAAAGGATCTATTGGAAAAATTAAGATTATGTGCTAAACTTATAGTTCTATGCCAAGAATAATTATTGACGAAATTCCGCATGCAATTTCCAGAATGAGCACAGAGGATTTTAATTGTTGTTTCATTGTAACTTTAGGAATTATAGGAGTTGCTAGTGCCGGAATTCTTGGGTTACACTCATGTACAAGGCCCCCGCAAGTGCCGTCTGTGGCAGTTGAAAGGCCGTCATCTCTTTATTTTGATGAAGGGAGGACTGATAGAATGTTC
>Ga0155907_116_pt1 | contig 13118 bp, 13 predicted proteins | sample RifCSPlowO2_01_FD_107561 | JGI IMG/M metagenome (GOLD analysis project Ga0155907, IMG submission 107561) | Candidatus Roizmanbacteria bacterium RIFCSPLOWO2_01_FULL_39_19
TACCGCCCCCGCAAGAAGTCTGTTACCGTTTTGATCTTTGAGATGATAAGGTTCTAAACTTTCTTGATGGGAGGCAAACCATGAATTGTTGGGGTTATAGCCAATACCGGTTACTGTGTCAAATACTTGATCAGCTAGCGCACCCATACTCCATAGACCTGCTTCTCCAGCTTCATAGTCAAGATAAGTTAATAGATTAGGAAATTCTTTTTCTCGTCTTAAGTACCATGAAGGAGTTCCCGATCCACCTCCTCCTGGTTGAGTTTCATATCTTTCTCCTGTGGGGTCATTATTCATGACAGGATTGCCTCCTACATAGCTGAAACGGTTCCCTCCTTCTACGGTATCCGGTTGGATGAATATACCCAAGTCTGGGTTGTAGTATCTGGCGTTGTAGTTGTAGAGGTTAGAGTCATTGGTTACTTTACGTTGGTTGGTATAGTAGTATCTGTTGTTATCATTCACCCCCGGGGTGCGGGCATCTTTCACCCCGGGGGTGTCTGGGTAAAAGGTTCCGTAGGGATAATATGATGGTTGTTCTACTATACTGCCGTCTTCTTTTATTATTTGTTTGGTTGAGGAGAGGTAGTCTTGTGTCAAGATTACTTTTTCTTCGGCTGCGCCTTTTTTAATGACAACGCGGACATTGCTGGCAACCGGAAGGGACAAACGACTAATATGAGACTCTCTGGATTGGGCCTGTATTGAATTTGGGGCAAAAGATAAGAACAGGAAAAAGAAAACTAGATTCTGAAATAAAATACTACAAGCAATCCTCCTCAAAAACAGATTCATACTAAGAATATATGCCAAAAAAACTATCTTTGCAAGGCGTTAAATATTAAACGACTTTCGCAATTGGATGCAGCACGAGGAAAGATTGAGGAACGGAGTAAGACGTACTTAAAACGGTACGTTGTCGAGCACCGCAGATCTTGACAAAGTAATGCGCCGAGTGCGAAAGTTGTCCACTATAGAGAGTTTATGTCTACTTCGACAGATGGGCTCATAGTTGATGAAATATGGGCAGTTCTGACTTTTGGCTTGCCAAGACTGGCAATTATTGCTTGAATATTTTCAATAAGTTGATCAGCCTTAAAAGATTTTTTACCAATTGACAAATGCATTAGAGGAAATTTGGGTTCAGTTTTAAAGTAAAGCAATCCTTGTGAAAACTTTTTTATCGCCTCATCTGTTTTTTCAGTAACTGTCCCCTGTTTTGGATTGGGCATTAACCCCTTGGGTCCAAGAAGTTTAGCAAATTTAACCAGTTTTGGCATGAAAGCCGGGGTTGACAACAAAATATCAAAATCAATTACTCCCTCTTCAAGTTTAGAGAGGATGGCATCGTCAGCAACGACAACACGCATGGCTTTACCCGTTCCATGAGGTAGATTAACATCGCCCTTAATGCCAGAATCAGCGACACCTAGGTGAAGTTCAACTGATTCATCGAAGCTACGCTTGGGAAAAGATTGGATTGCTGAAACAGCATCTTTAAGAGAGTATTTTTTATTCTGATTAATCACTTTTTTAGCGTCTAAGTATTTTTTACCGTGAATTTTTACTTTCTTTTGTTTCTTTGACTTTTTAACTTCCGTCTCCTTTTTTGTAATAGTTTCTTTGTCTGACGCAGTTGTTACCTCTTTAACTTCTTCTTCAACTTCAGGCTGAGGACCATCAACGGCAGCTTTTCGAAGTTGTTTTTGCTCACGACGTCTTTTGGCAGCCTGTTTTTCTTCCTTTTCAATATTCTCCAGTCCCAGTGTTTTTATTTTTATTTTTCCCATCTTAGAAACTGTTTACGAAACTATAGTTGAGTAACTACAGTTTCTTAGATCCTCCTTAAATCGCTCTTCAAGTCGTGTACGAATAGTACTCGAAGGCTTGAAGTAAGATTTGGAGGATAACATAATTGATAACCTAATCCTCCGTTTCTACTCCCATCGACCTTGCGGTTCCATAAACAATTTTAACTGCTGCGTTAATGTCATCTGTATTTAAATCTTTAAGTTTTTCTTTGGCAATTTCCTGTGCCTGAGATCTTGTAAGTTTACCTGCAGATTCCTTACCAGCGAGACCACTTCCAAGCTTAATGTTAAGTTTTTTCTTTATCATTTCCGCTACTGGTGGCAGTTTGGTCACAAACGTGAAACTGTTATCTTCATAAACCGTTATCAATGCTGGAATGATTTGACCGCGAAGGTCGGACGTTTTGTCATTGTATTGCTTGATAAAATCCATAATCGGCACGCCATGTTGACCCAAAGCCGGGCCAACCGGAGGCGCCGGGGTCGCCTCACCGGCCGATAAATTTAATTTAATCAGTGTTTTTACTTTTTTAGCCATAAAATTTAAATTTACAATTTAGCAACTTGTAAGAAATCAAGCTCGACCGGGGTTTCTCTACCAAATATTGAAACCAAAACTTTAACCTTTCCCTTGTTTTCGTCAATATGTTCAATGTTGCCCATAAAATCGGAAAATGGACCGTCGGTTATTTTAACAGCTTCTCCAGGCGAAAATTTCGTTTTAAATTTGGGTTGTTCCTGCTGAACAAAGTGCATAATTGCAGTTACTTCCTTATCAGATATTGGTGTTGGCTTAACCCCTATTCCTACAAATCCGGTAATTCCCTGGGTTGTTCGAACTGCCAACCATGAATTATCGTTTAAGACCATTTTTATTAAAATATATCCGGGAAAAACCTTTTCTTTAGCTTCCTTTTTCTTGCCTGATTTGATTATGACAATGTCCCTCATCGGAATGACGATATCAAATATGTTATCCTCCAGCCCAAGTGTTTTAATCCTCTGTTCAAGCGACTGCTTTGCCTTCATCTCAAATCCCGACTGGGTATGAACAACGTACCACTTGGCCTCCTCAGCCGGAGTAATATTGTTGGTTGATTGTGCAGATTGTAAATCTTTGTTAATATCCATAATTATCCTAACTTGGTCAATACTTGTAATATCTTAGCCAAAAGAAAATCTATTATACCCACATACCCGCCCACAATCAAGCAAAGAACAAACACTGTTAGGGTTAACTGAGTTGCCTGCTTCCGGGTTGGCCAGGTGACTTTTTTAAGCTCATCTCTAATTGACGCGACAAATTGTTTTGAATCCGGTTTCTCTTCCATCTTAAGCTTAAGTATATCAGGAAAGATTACGATTTGGAAGTGAAGAATTCAAAAATTCTAAAGAATATACGAGTTTCGCTTTATAAGTAAACATCAACCATGTCATGCTGAACTAGCTGCGCCCTTCCGTAGTCTTGTACGAAGGAGGGTTTCAGCATCTTAACAACGAGATCCCGAAACAAGTTTGGGATGACACGGTGAGGATTCGGGATGACACGGTGAGGATTCAGGATGACACGGTGAGGATTCGGGATGACACGGTGAGGATTCAGGATGACACGGTGAGGATTCAGGATGACACGGTGAGGATTCAGGATGACAAATTAGACAATTTGAATTGCGTTAGCTATAGATTCCGGATCAAGCCTGCCGGCAGGCAGGTCCGGAATGACAAGAACTTAAAGCGAAACTTGTGGAATAAAAAGAAGATAGTGAGTTAAAACATAACCGGCAAGTTTTCTGAGAAATGGTGGCATATTACAATGACACATTGTAATTACAATATTTCAATCTGTATAATAATAAGCTATGAGCCTAGAATTGCTTCATGCCATCGTTCTTGCATCAACCTTAGGATTATCGTATGTTATTAGCCAGAGTTTTTTACGTCCCTACGATCTTCAAATTACGGCCATACTTTTTATCATCTATTTCATTTTAAAAAGGAAGACTCAGCTGACTAAACATAAATATGACTTGCTCGACGGGGCAATGTTTACGTTTGTCGTAGCTAACATAATTCTCTCTACCAACGGCATCGACTCCCCCTTCTTTTTCTTGTGTTACTTTTTGCTTTTTACCCTCGCTATGCTTCTTGAGCCGACAATTTCTCTGTTTGCAGCCATTTCAATTATTGCAATTATTTTAATCGACCAACCCCTAGGCTCTTTCAATCAAGTTATCAAACTTCTCTCTCTGCCATTAATGACCCCGTTTTCAATGATGCTGGGACAAGAATATGAAAAAAACCAACAACTAAGGAAAAAAAATGAAGAGCTTGAGCACGTCCGGGAAGAGCTTGAGACAATAATTGAGAACTAGCGTTCAATCACTAATAATCAATTTTACGAGTTTCGCTTTATAAGTAAACATCAACCATGTCATGCTGAACTAGCTGCGCCCTTCCGTAGTCTTGTACGAAGGAGGGTTTCAGCATCTTAACAACGAGATCCCGAAACAAGTTCGGGATGATACGGTGAGAATTCAGGATGACACGGTGAGGATTCGGGATGACACGGTGAGGATTCGGGATGACAAATTAGACAATTTGAATTGCGTTAGCTATAGATTCCGGATCAAGCCTGCCGGAAGGCAGGTCCGGAATGACAAGAACTTAAAGCGAGATTTGTGTAAGTATTGATTATTGATAAGTATTGGTTATTGATAATTAATGAATAAAAAATGTCTTTTAAAAAAAACACGTTTGCACTATTGATGCTATTCTTGACTCTTGGCGGAAATATTTTTGCTGTTAACATGGAATCAACTCAATATCGTGTTGAGGAGAGTAATATTAACGTCGGTGGCAAAAGCGCCTCAAGCGCCAGTTATGATTTAACCACCACTCTTGGTCAAACAGCAGCGGGACAATATTCATCAGCCGGCTACATTATTAAAGCCGGTTTCCAGTATATTTATTCAATCATTCCCTTTACTTTCACAATTTCAACAACATCAATCGACTTAGGCACGCTCTCCCCTGACACGTCAAGTACCCAAAATGCAACGCTTACTGTTGACTTTGGCTCGGCAGGGACTTATCAGGTAACTGTTGAGGAAATTGGGAAGCTAAGAACATCAAATAATATCTCGATTGCCGACACAGCTTGTAATGGAGGCGCCGAAACATGCGATGAGACAACAGCGAAATTATGGAACTCATCAACTGCTTACGGGTTTGGCTATAATATGTCGGGGAATGATGTTCCGGCAGATTTTTCAACCAGCAACCACTACCGACCGTTCCCGGATAGGAGCTTATCAGAGACACCGTCTGTCATTATGACAAGTACGAACGTGGGAAAAGACCGTGCCTCAACAATAAAATTTAAGGCAAACATTTCCAGCATTCAAGAAGCGGGAACTTACCAGACAGTTATTAATTTTATAGCAACGCCCTCTTTTTAACAAATTTGAGAATTGAAACAAATTTTAAAATTGAAAGATGAAAATTGAAAATTATTACAAAAAATTCAAGTTGTTAATTGTTTTATTATTTCTCTTTTTTCCTTTCTCCTTTTTCTTTTGTGTGCCTTCAACCCATGCTCAGACCGTAAACCTCTCCATCACTCCCCCGCTGATTGAGTTGATGATAAAGCCGGGTAAATCCATACTGGTTGCCTATACCGTTGTCAACCAAGGCGACCCTGTTATTTTATCACCCCAAGTAAGTTCATTTGTTCCCCAAGGACAGACCGGGAATATTAGGTTGGTAAACGAATTGCTGGGGCCGGTCCGGTTCAATCTTGAGAACGCCGATATCACACTGGCTAAAAGCGTGTTTCTAAAAACCGGTGATAAGCAGCAGTTCTTGCTTAAAATGAGAGTTCCCGATAACGCCCCGGAGGGTGATTATTACTATACATTCTTTGTCAAAACCGACCCAGGCCCTTTGTTTACGGGCCAGAATGTTTCCAAAAGCACTGCCACAGTGGGGTCAAATATTTTAGTAACAGTGTCTGCGACCGGCAGAGTTGAAGCAAAAGGCGCAATCGCGCATTTTGATTTGGAAGACAGCGCCAAATTCAAACTTTTTGGTAGAAAATATAACATTATAGAGTCAACTTCCGTTTTGCCTATTAAAATGATTGTTCAAAACAACGGAAGCAATCTTATCAAACCCGATGGTGAAATAATTCTGAGAGGTCCGCTTGGTGTTTTATCAAGACATAAAATCACGCCCGTAAATATATTAACTCAGAGTTCCCGACTTGTTCCGGCAACCCCATCAGCTCAAGTTAAAACACCGTCTTCTTTTGCCTTGAAAGGATTTTTCATTGGTGAGCACAAACTGGGGACAACAATAACATTTGGGCCGGGCTCATCACCCGTCTATGCAAGCGCTTCATTTATCGCCATTCCGATTAAGTTAATTTCCGTTCTTGTTGTTAGTTTGGCCGTTACTTTTGCAATCATTGTCCGGATGAGGGCTCGACAGAAAGAGAGTTGAGATTAATAACAATATTGCCACTCTTTGCTGTTAGATAATATTTCACGTGTGTATTTTTTAACATATCAGTAATTATCTTGTGCGGATGATTATAGCGGTTGTTTCTGCCGGCAGAAATTACTGCAAGATCCGGTTTGACAGCATCAAGGAGATCTTGCGTTAGACCATTTTTTGAACCATGATGAGGCACTTTTAAAATAATTCTTTTACCTTCACGTCGGTAATTTTTTACTTTGTCTAATAAGTAGTTGTTAATCTCCTCGGGCGTGACATCTCCGGTGAAAAGTATTGCGACTCTTTTCTCATATTTAAGCCAAAATACCTGTGAGAATTTATTAACTCCCTTGCAGATTAATTTAATATTGGGCAGATATTTAAATTTCGTATCGGAACAGGTATCTGACTCCATGTTAATAAAATTCTTCGTTGGCCAAATAGATTGAATTTCTCCCCGACTGCCAAATTTTATATTGTCACCGGCATTTAGATAGTCAATCTTGCTCCCCTGTCTGATAAATCTTTTGATCAATGCAAAATATTCTTTTTCAGAATCGGCAATTTGGGGTATAAAAACAATCTCAATCTTGTAGTGGTCAAGCAGGGAGTTAAAACCGTCATAATGATCACTATCAGAGTTTGTTATGAATGCCAACTCAATTTTTTTATCAAAGGGGCTCATGTGCTGCCCCAGACAACTACTAATTTTTGAGCCACGGCCAGCATCAATCACAATATCGGTATTTTCAATATGAAGATAAATCCCGTCTCCTTGGCCAATATTACACATTACAAAAATGTCGTCTGTAAAAACTACTCTATATATTAATTGTAATAAGACGATTAACGTTCCAATTGCCGATATTGCAAATAGATGTTTCTTGTTAAAGCCAGTTTCCATTTAAAATTTAACGAAAACGAATGGAATTTTTGAAAGCCATTCTATTATCAATAAAACCACGGTCGTTATGCCATAACTTATAAATCCGGGAATAAGTCCTAAATACCAATTAATTGACGATAAAAAAACCGTTATTAACGACAACAACATCAACGGCCCGATGAAAGGAGCAATGATCAATGTTGATATTGGTGAAATCAAAGATATTTCATTAAAATACATCGCAATTAATGGTACAATCATAATTTGAGCTGACAGTGATGTTTTAAGATCGGTCACGATAAAATTGCTTACCTGATTCTCAATATTTGCTAAATTGGTCTTTGGCACAAATAATACAATCCCCAGTGTTGAGAAAAAACTTAGCAAAAAGGAAATCGAAGTGATCCATTGAGGCCAAAAAATAGCAATCGTAAAAGCAGAGACAAACAGCACTACGACCGGTTTCACAGATCGTTGAAACAGGAATGCTCCGATCGTGACATAACACATAATTACCGCTCTGATTATTGGGGCTTGCGGACCGACAATAATGACAAAAATCGCAATCAAAATTGAAATTATCAGAAACGATGTCTTTCTGCTAAGAAATGATGTCAATTTTATAATAATCACCGCTAATATTGTTATATTCATGCCTGATAACACAACAATATGAAGAAGCCCTATGATCTTTACCATTTGGTAAAGATCATATTGCCCTTTTATTGACGTCCCAAAAGTAATCCCGTTTAAAAGTGTTGCTTGAGGCTCGGGCAGGTAGGAGTTTATTATCCCCGTAAAGTAGCTCAAGTCGGGTAAACTCATTAGTATATTGAGATTAAATCCTTGATTTTTTCAAAAACCGCCTTGCCGACTATCTTTTTCTCCCGAAGTTCGAGTATATTTTGATAAGGTCTGCCGGCAATTATTTTTTCAATTGTTTTCTCCCCTACTCCGGGTAGATTATCCAGCTGCGAGTTTGAGGAAGTATTAATATTAACAATATTATTAGTTGTTCCCAAGACTGATCGACCTGAGGCAACTGTAGATGCTTGAGAACTTGCAATAAATTCGGGAATAAATATCTTCTCCCCGTCTATTAACGTTCTGGCGCCATTAATAGTTCTGGCAACAAAATCTCTATCGGCGCTAGCTGATATTCCATTGGCAGAAATTAAGGCATCCTTTACTCTTGACCCCTCAGTCATCTGATAAACTCCCGGCCTCTCAACAGCGCCCCCAACATCAATAAATATCTTCTCGTTGTCTGACGACTTGGCAACAACAATATCGTCTTTTTTGCTTAGCAGACTACTTGAACTTACAAAAATGGCTAGCGAAAGAAGAAGAAATATAACCGACAAAGACAGGAAGATTGCTTCCGTCTTTCCGACAGTTTTTAAGAAGTCAATAATTTTGGATATGCGTTCGCCCTGCCTTTCCATATATCTTCATAAGAGTAGCCCTGCAATTTCACTTTTTCAAATGCATTTTGCAGCTTAGGTAGTTATCGGTTTCATCAGGATGGAGCGAATCTCCTTAAACAGTTTGTAGGCCTCGAAACCAATCCAATCTTTACCAACTAGGCTTTTGGGAAGCCCGGGATCATCACGAATAATACGTATGAAAGCATAAATAATATCCTGCATCTTTTCAGAGTTTTGTCGATCCTCAGAGAGCGTTGTGTGCCAACTTTTGAAAAGATTGCGATAAAGAGAGTCGAGACGACTCTTTTCCCAAACTTTTTCAACAAGGTCAGCGACATCACCAAAAACATGTGTCGACTCAAACGCTTGTATATATTGCGCCTCTTCTTTGCCAGTTACTAATTCTCTTAAATTTGGAATAATCGGATGCGGAGTTAGCCAAAATGACCGATGCCAAGGACCCAAACCCCAACCTCTCATTTCCCGCCTTAAGCTGTCTCTTAGGTGGCGTTTACTTTCCGGAATTTCATAGGAAATAATCCGCCAAGTTCCGTCCCATTCCCGATGGAAGAAACGGAAATACGGAAACTCAAGACAAAGTTGTTGCAGTCCCCTATCGGTGATTCTATATGACACGTTCTCACTATCTTCTTTTTCAATTAGCCCTTTATTGACAAGAGATGAAAGCGCCCCGCGAGTTTTTTGATTAAAGTAGATATCAAATATTTTTTGTAAATTTTCTGAGATTGATACAAATTCAAACTCGCCGATTAAATAAAGAAGGAGGAGGATTTTTGTACGTCTGTCTTTTATAGGCATAATATCTTATTTACTAACGTGACTGATTAGTTATTAGATTAACAAACGTTTAAAACCTTGTCAATAGGTATATCTATATCAGAAATACCCCTTGACAAGTTCTTGTAAAAAGTCTTACTATCTACATATAGCTAAGAGAATTTATAGTCGTACATAAAATGAAACCTCACAATAAAATTCATGGTAATGTTTCTGTTGCCTTAATACTGGTATTCTTCATTACTCAAGTTCTTCCCTTCTTTTATCGAGCTCAATTTACGTTTCCTAACAGGAATTTTACCATTGATACAAGCTCGCTCTCTTTAGCTAAATATCTGCTCCGCCCTAAAAATTCAAACGCGCAAACTGTTTCATTTGCCGATCTTAAAGACACACTGAGCAATTCTCGCCTTTCATATCGAGCCAGCATCGGCAGTTCAGGTGGTACGTCAGGATCATCAACCGTGACAATTGACACAGGAGACGCTGATCAAAACACCAATCACTTATTTCCCCGTGATGTTTTGTGTTTTTCCGGATCAGGCTTAAACGGCTGCCAAGCGCAAACCACATATACAGTCGCCAATATCTCATCAACCACAGTGTTTAACCTAACAACTGCTTTAAGTGGGGGCTTAATGACAAACGACTTTGCTATTGCAACGCAATCCGCAGTCCATACAATTGTATTTACCACAACCAGCGCGGTGCCAACAAATGGAGATATCTTAATAACAATACCGGCAATACAAACATCCGGGAAAACAAATGACGGAATGCCAGACACGGCAGCAACAACTGCTAATAATGGCTTTGACTTAAACAGTCTTGCTGCTGGTGATGTGTCTGTTTCAAGTTCCGGATGTGATAACAACTGGAATACAACTGAAACAATTACCGCAGCAACAGGCGCCAATGATCACACAATTAGAATTGACCGGGCAACTAACTCCTGCGCTGCCGGTTCAACTATTACTGTCACTGTCGGTACCGCAGGGTCCACAAACGCCGGCAAACTAATCAATCCGGCCCCGATTAACTCCGGTCATACTCAGGGGGCAGCCGACACATACCAGATTAATGTTAAAACCCGCGACGGGTCTGACGTCACTCTTGATAACGGCGAGCTTGTTGTTGCTCCCGTTGAGGCAGTACTGGTATCGGCAACGGTTGATGAGATACTGAATCTTACTGTGGCCGGAGTTTCATCATCAACATCAACTTGCGGACAAACTACAGACGTAACTACTACCGCATATTCGGTCCCTTGGGGAACAATTGCATCAATTGCAACATTTTATGAGGCAGCACAACAGCTGACTGTTTCAACTAACGCCGATGACGGATACAGTGTGACTGTTGAAGAAAATGACCAGATGAACAAAGAGACCGATGCTTGTGATTCCCCAACGAGCGGTACTGCGGATTACACCGATAGCTGTATCCAAGATACTACTTGCGGGGCCTCAGTTTGCTCTGAGTCAACATCGGCTGATTGGACAGACGCAAGTACATACTTCGGACTAGGTTATTCTTTAGCTAATGTTGACGGCACCGACGCAGGATTTACGTATAATGAATCGTCCCGAACATTTTCGTCAAAACAAGTTGCCGATCAAGAGAATTCAGAAACTAAGGCGACCATTATGACGAATGCCGGGCCGGTAAGCTCGAAAGATATTTACGTTTGTTATCGAATTTCAGTTTCAGCATTACAACCGGCAGGATATTATCAAAACGTGGTGAAATACACCGCAACGGCAACATTTTAAAAAAGTTGAAAAATCAAAATGAAAAATTACAATTCAAAAATTGAAATGACAAGAACTGTCATCCCGAACGCTCACCGTGTCATCCCGAACGCTCACCGTGTCATCCCGAACGCTCACCGTGTCATCCCGAACTTGTTTCGGGATCTCGTTGTTAAGATGCTGAAACCCTCCTTCGTACAAGACTACGGAAGGGCGCAGCGAGTTCAGCATGACAAAAAAATACTAATTTATTTACTGTTTTTTTTGTCACTTTTAACTTTTAACTTGGGCCATGTATCTGCTCAGGCAATATTGCCTCTCCAGGTCTCCCCTGCCCGACAGGAGATCGAACTAGATCCTATGGGCAAAGGCGCAGTTAACGTCAAATTCTTCAACTTGACCGACAGTCCTTTGTCTGGAACAATAAAAGTGGCCGACTTTACGGTTACTGATAAAGACGGCACGCCTAGAATAATTGACAATACCTCTCAGGCTTCTCCCCGATTCTCCGGCTCAGCCTGGGTTAAGACAAATTACGACCGAGTTACGATCCCGGCCAATGATGTTTTAACGGTTCAGGCAAGGATCAATGTTCCAGAAAACGTCCGCCCGGGCGGAAGATATATTGCCGTTTATTTCGAACCGGAATTGACCGTAGGCAGGCCCATTGGCCAAACAGTTAAAGAGGGTGCTCTTGGGATCTCTCCTAGAATTGCCTCGCTTGTTTTCGTTAGAGTAAAGGGACAAGTTACCGAACAGGCCGTAGCTTCAAGGTTTTTTGCGACGACTTTCCAGGAATACGGACCTGTCACCGTAACAACCGAGATATTAAATAGAGGCGATTATCATATTCGCCCCAGAGGAGTTATTACCATGGCAAATATGTTTGACGGCTTGGTTGACCAGTCTAAACTTGAAGAGATAAACATCTTCCCTGACGCCTCACGTGAATATACCAACAAGGTCGGGACCAAATGGATGTTTGGCAGATATAAAATTAACCTGGTGGCATCGTACGGAGATACCGGAAAGGCAATCGCACAATCGATGTACGTTTATGTAATGCCCTGGAAAGTGATTACTGTTATTCTTATAGCACTAATTCTAATTATTCTCATGTCAAGACACTTCTATCAAAATTTAATTGCCCGTCAACATATTCTTGGAGAGCGGATTGAAAAAGAATCAAGTGAAATTGAAAGACTAAAGGAAAAACTCCGAGGTAGAGATGAGTAAACCCCGTACACACAATCTTACAGTTGAGGGATCGAATTTTTTGACTTTGCGATATTTTACAAACCTACGATCTAACAATCGAGGCTTTGTGGTATGGGGTAAACACTTACCCTTAATTACGGTTTTGTTTATCGTTGGCCTCATAGTCATGTATGGGTATTATTCACCTTCTTCCTACCTAAAGTCAGACCACTCAACTCAGACACAATCTCAATCATCACAAACGACAATATCGGCAATCATAGCAATAAGAGGCAAGGGAAAGGGCAAACAGGTAAAAATTTTTGGGTTTACCAGTCCATTGGCGCGTGTTTTAGTTACCGGTCAGGCTGTGGCAGACTCAACAACGTCGGTTGCCAGTGGTTATTTCTCTTTTCCGGCAACAACCATATATGAAGATACTAAAGAGTTGTGTCTTGCCTCCCATGACACTGACGGCAGAACTTCAGCTCCAACTTGTTTCCCTATTTATTACAATGAAAAACTTTATGGCATAGGCCCAATTATCCTTGCTCCGACATTCACGACTACAAAAAGTGAATATGCGCCGAATGAGAAAATACAATTTAGCGGTCAATCTATTCCAGATAGAACCGTTCGTATAAAAATGAACTCAGAAGCAGCTGGCAATGTTTTGTTTCATATGCCAGAAAACAACTCTGCTATAAACCTTGTTAGCCAAATTGAGGCTAAAACGAATAGTCAGGGCAACTTT
>Ga0155907_115_pt1 | contig 7656 bp, 8 predicted proteins | sample RifCSPlowO2_01_FD_107561 | JGI IMG/M metagenome (GOLD analysis project Ga0155907, IMG submission 107561) | Candidatus Roizmanbacteria bacterium RIFCSPLOWO2_01_FULL_39_19
TGGCTTCAAACGATTTATGATGAGACTATTAACCAGGTGTCATTATGAGAAAAACTCTTTTCACGTTCATATTTCTAAGTATATTCTTTCTGTTTGGGACATCATTTCTAAGATATTCTTTAGGTTTTCTTAGCTATCCTAAATCGGTGTTTGCTGGGTCAATTGGCGGCGAGCCTGGTGAGGAATGTGGTGGCCAGGGTTTGCCCTCATGCGGACAAGGGGATCCCCCGGGAGAGCCGACCCCGCCGGGAGGCGGAGACATACCAACAAGCACGCCGGGGCCAACCAACACGCCCGAACCACCAACAAGCACTCCCGCTCTTCCAACTGAGACTCCGTCTCCTCCAACAAATACGCCAACGCCAATTCCTCCAACGGCAACGCCAAACTTGTCGCCTTGTCCGGGGCCAAATCCGTGCACTAATCCAACACCCACTATCACAACGTTTATTGCTTGTTTTAATGAGTGCGATCCTAGTCAAATCAATCAATGCGGACCTAATAGAATATGTAGTTTGGTAGAAGGAAAATACAGATGTCAATCCGGAGCTTGTGTATTTGCCGCTGCCAATCCTCAAGAATGTACTTGTCCTCAATGTCCTGATTGCGAAGCTTTATCATGCGAAGATTTAAGCACTAATCCCGGGAAAGTTATTGTTATCCCCGGCCTCACCGCTCCTCCACCTCCTAATCCTGTTCTAAAATGCACGCAGTGCGAGCACTATTACGTTAATGGTGTAGAAAAGGACTGTAATGATCTTCTAACCCCCCAACCTCAGGAATTTAAGCAGGCTGACGGGCAATCATGCAAAAGCTACACTATCCAAGTTGAAACTAATGGCCAAACCTGCGGATGCACCAAGCAGGTTTGCTGTCCAAATTGTGAACCACCGAAAGTTGTACCCGGATATGAAGATGGCTGCGCTGCGTGTGATTTTGAGACTCAAGTGGGAGGAAACAGCGCTATGTGCCCATGCTCCAGCGCCGAAATTTCCTTTCAACTATCACAAACAGGATGTGTTGATTTTGGCAATGGCCAGCGTCAGTGCGGTGGCCCGGGCAACCCGCCAAAGATGACGTATGGGAACGCCGGATTTTATGACATAACCTACACCTGTCAGGTGCCGGGCGACGGTGAACAAGTGTGTAAAAAAGAAATTGTTGTCGGGTGTGATTGTCAAAATATGAACCCCACAGGCTCTCCCACCCCATCCCCCACACTTGGTCCATGGTTTAAACTAAAAGATGCATCGTACTCTCGGCAGACTAATTTAGTAAATCTTATCCCCGATCCGGCTCAGTCGTTTGACAATGGGGTTGAAGATTTAGTCTGCCATGACACGCGTATGCCAGATTATCGATGCATGCTTTCTCGCGAGGCGGGTGCTGAGATCGTTGCCGGGTCCATTGATTTAAACGGCGCCCCCGTTTCTCACCGAGGCTGGAAGCAGGAAAACGGCAACGTTACGCTTGACATGAGCCCGGACGAATTTTTAGAGTATGTTAAGGCTAAAAAACCATATAAAGTAATCACCAAAACTGATTTAGATAATTTTATTCCTGACGTCACTCTAACATCTGATAAAGTATATATCTTTGATGATCCCGACAATCCAACAATAACTCTAAACGAAGACTCGTTTCAGGGACAAACACAGCCGTTCGTGTTAATTATTAAAGCCAACGTTAAAGTGGAAAGCAATATTGACTCTCTTGAATCAGTTTCAGCAGCATTTATTATTACTGAAAATTTAGGTTTGTCAACAAACGTCTCTCAACTTGATGGAATTTTCTTTTCTAATACTCTCGACTTTACCCTTGATACCCCTGTTTTCCCAAATCCACTAAAAATAAAGGGAAATATGATCTCATATCATTCAACCGACACCATGAGCAAAAGAATTAACTCTCCAGTTAACAAACCCGGAATATTTGTTATTTTTGATATTGACCGCCATCTTGACTTATGGTCGCTGTTAACAACAAAAAACGCTGCTCAGCAGGAGGAAATACAATGATAAAAAGTAAGCAATCACAAAAAGGGCAAACGCTATTGATTTTGATATTGCTTTCAACAATTTTGGCAACAATTGGGCTCTCGATTGCTCAGTCAACAATTCAGGATAATCAAATTTCACAACTTGAAGAACAGACCAAGCGAGCTTTCTCGGCGGCTGAAGCTGGAATTGAGGCAGCGCTAAAACGAGGAGTTGATATTGTAGAGGGCGACCTAGAGTTTCCGGGGATAAAAAGCTTAACAGCCATCTACACTTCATCGCAAACTCAAAACTACATAACACCGACTCTTGACAACAACCGACAATTTACGTTTTACTTGAATGCTTTTGACCCCCCATCAACGTTCGGAAGTCCTCTGCCGGAAACCCAATTGGTTGAAATTTTACCAACGGACCTAGACGTAAATACTATGTGCGACAGCGCAACAACTGCTTTTGCAGTTGAATTAACATTTATCAACACGGAAGCACGCTCAATTTTTAGAAGACTTATTGATCCCTGTAGTTTAATTGAAGACACTCTTGATGAGTGGTCGTTTGATACCCAAACCCAACTGTCAGATGAGGCAAACGCACTTGTTCTTCGAATAGTGGGAGCTGACGCTAGTTTTAACGGAGCCAGGCTCACAGTTTCAAATCCAAGCGCTGATTGGCCCGCCCAAGGCAGATCAATTGTTTCAACTGCACAAACAACAACTGGCGTTATTAAAAAAATTCGCCTAGTCTCATCATACCCACAAATCCCAGCAAGCCTTTTTGTCCCAAGCTTCTAGTGTGCGCTATGCTACAATAGTGTCATGATAAAAGATCAGATTATCAAGGCGCTTTCTAAAACTTTTGGAGGCCAGGATTTTACCCTTCTTACGCCAAAACAGGATTCTTTTGGCGATTTTGCCATCAACATAAAACAATTACAATCTATTGATCCAAAAATTAACATTAAAAGTGTCATAGATCAGTTAAAAAAAATCGATCTTTTCTCATCGGTTGAAGAAACACGAGAATTTATTAACTTTTGGCTGAGCAATAAAATTTTGCTGGAAAATCTTAATCAAATTTCAAAAGGTGATAACATTATTAAATCAAGCGCCGGCAAAGGCAAAAAAATCATCGTTGAATACTCCTCTCCAAACATCGCCAAACCATTCACTATTGGCCACCTTCGCTCAACTGTAATTGGAGACGCTATTGCGAACCTGCTTGAGGCGGTGGGATACAAAGTTTTTAGAGATAACCACGTGGGCGACTGGGGCACCCAATTTGGAAAACAGATTTGCGCTCTAAAGAAATGGGGGGATGAGACGACAATCGAAAAGTCAGATAAGCCAGTCAAGTTGTTGGTTGACCTGTACGTCAAGTTTCATCAAGAAGCAGAAGAAAATCCTAAATTGGATGGTGAAGCAAGAGAGTGGTTTCGTAAACTCGAGACGGGAGATAGTGAAGCTCGACGGATTTGGGAGAGATGCGTTGATTGGTCTTGGATAGAGTTTGACAAAATTTATAAAACACTTGGGGTCATATTTACGGAAAATAAAGGACGCGGATACGAAGAGTCATACTTTGAAGATAAAATGAAGCCCGTCATTGACGAGATTGAACAAAAAAAACTCCTTAAAGAAAATGAGGGGGCAAAACTTGTATATTTTGATAAAGACGAGTATCCCCCACTTATGATTCTTAAGAAGGACGACTCCACTCTCTACTCTACCCGAGACCTGGCAACTGATAAATTTAGGTTAGAAAAATACGGCCCCGACATTGTTATTATTAACGAAGTTGGGACAGAGCAATCGCTTTATTTTCAGCAACTCTTTAAGGTTGAGGAGATGTTAGGATGGTTTAAAAAAGGACAAAGAATCCACATTAAACATGGCATGTATCGCTTTAAAGATCAGAAGATGTCAACCCGGTCAGGCAATGTCATTTGGCTTGAGGACGTGTTGGGTGAAGCTGAAAAAAGAGCAGCAAAAATATCTGAGTCACAAGGTCGTGATGTTGCAAAACAGGTTGGGATAGGGGCAATTAAATGGAACGATCTTAAAAAAACTTCCTCTCAAGATGTTGTTTTTAATTGGGATGATCTTCTTAATATGAAAGGTAACTCTGGTCCTTATTTGCAATATACATACGCCCGAACTCAAAGTGTTATCAGCAAAGCCTTAATAAAACCTAAAATTGACAGTTGTGATTTTAAACTACGAAAGGAAGAACAAATGCTCATTAAAGAACTTGTCCGTTTCCAAGAAATTATTGAACTTGCAGCAACTCAATATGCCCCCAACGTTTTATGTAATTATTTGTATAGCCTTGCAAAACAATTTAATCTGTTCTACGAAAAATTGCCGATTTTGAAAGCTGATGAGAAAACTTTGCACCTGCGCCTTGCAATAACAATTGCAACTGGTAAAATCCTCAAAAGAGGACTCAACATCTTGGGAATTGATGCACCAAATACAATCTAATGGCAAGTAGAAATAAAAAAAATACTCCGCTTCGTGTTGGTTTTGATCTGGACGGGGTACTTTTATATAACCCGCTGCGACTCGGGAGAATGCCGGTAACTCATATCAAAAGAAAATTGTTCCATGAGAAAAGAACTCACTTTCATATTCCCAAGGGCTTTCTGGAGGAAACTATTTGGTCTCTACTTCATCTATCAAGTATATTTCTTGTTGATGGCCTCTCCCCTATTGATGCACTGATCAAGCAAAATAAAGTGGAGGCATATGTTATTACTGCACGATACAATTTCCTTCAACCTAACACCCAGTTTTGGTTCAAAAGACTTAAGAAGAACCATAGTTTTAAGAGTCTTATTTCAAATGTTGACGACCAACAGCCACATCTTTACAAAGAGAAAATGCTAAACCGTCTCAAGCTTGACATTTTTGTTGAGGATAATTGGGATATCGTCTCCTATCTACATAATAAAGTCCCCACGAAAGTATATTGGATTTATAACATTATTGATCGTAATATCTCTTACCCTATAAAATATCCTAGTCTTAAACAAGCAGCCTCCACTATCGCAACTATTGCTAAATCACGATGAAAAAAACAGCGGTTCTTATGATCTCAGAATATTATGTCCCTCACTGGACGGGTATCGTTATCACTTTTCATGAAATAGCTAAAAATTTAATTTTTCAAGGATATGACATGACCGTCCTAACCACAAAATATGACAATAAAATACCACATAAGGAAGTTGTCGATGGGGTTAATATTATTAGAGTTCCCTATTTCATCCGTTTAAGTCGGACTCATTATAGTATAGAAATTATTTTCACTTTTTTAAAAATATTGTCCCGTTTTCAGACAATAGTCATCAATTCTCCAAATAGTAATATTCTTTTTTTTACGGTTATTGCCAAGCTTTTTGGTAAGAAAGTGATAATCTACCATCAGGGTGACCTAGAACTTCCCCATCAAACCGGTAACCAACTTAATAATCGAGTAATGGAAATAATTTTTGATGTGTTTACTATACCTTCTTTTTTACTTGCAGACAAAGCAGTCACGTATACGCGAGATTATGCGGTCAACTCAAGAGTCATGAAGTATTCTTTAGATAAATTTCAATCATATATTCCTTTTTTGAAGTTGCCAAACGCCAAACCAAGTCAGGATTTTATCAGGAAAACGGCACATCTTAGAAGATATATTCTAATTGGGCTTGCGGGGCGATTTGTTGAAGAGAAGGGGTATGATGTGTTGCTTAAAGCAATCCCTGGTATAGCCAAAAAAATAAAAAATGTTCGATTTGTCTTTGCTGGAGCAACAAACATGGAGTATGAATCCTTCTTTGAAGAAAATCATCTTCTTATTAAGAAGAACAAAGATAATCTGGTTTTCTTAGGTCTTCTATCAAGAGCAGACCTCAAGCATTTCTATAAAATGCTAGATGTGTTTGTTATCTCATCTCGATCTGATTGCTTCCCCACAACACAAATTGAGGCTGCATTACAGGGCGTGCCAATTGTCGTAACCGATATTCCCGGTGCTAGGATGTTAGTTAAAACGACTGGATTTGGAGAGATAGTAGAAGGTGAAAATATAAAGGCATTGGAGGATGGGGTTGTTAAAATAATCAAAAATAAGGAAAAATACAACCAGAATGCTACTCATGTTTCTACGTTTATCAAAAACAATGACACATTCAAATTATATTGAGTCTATTCTACAAAGCGAGCCTGATCCTGCCTTTGAAGAGCGGGCACGGTTTATATTAGACTCGATTGTCAAGAATAAATCCGCAAATATTCTCGATGTCGGTTGCGGAAGGGGATTTTATGTTCGACTCTTTAGTCTTCTTGAATTTCCTAAAAAGATTGTTGGAGTAGATCAAAATAAGATATATCTTAATAAGGCAGGTTGTGATTTAAAAAATGACAAACGAGTACGCTTGATGCAGGGATCAATTTATCATCTTCCATTTGACGATAATAGTTTCGATACGGTGGTTGCCTCAGAAATATTTGAACATTTAAATAATCCTCAGACTGCCATTGAAGAATGTTCTCGTGTATTGAAAAAAGACGGTCAACTCATCATTACGGTTCCTCATAAAAATTTTCCTTTTTTTTGGGATCCAATTAATTTTATTTTAATGAAATTGTTTAATACTCACGTTCCCAAACATATTTGGTGGCTTGCTGGTATTTGGGCAGATCACAAAAAATTATATAAAGAAGAAGAAATTAAAGATTTATTATCAAAAAAGAAATTCAAAGTCATAAGATCAAAGAGAATTGTTGCTCATAGCTATCCCTTTGCTCATTTTTTGCTTTATGGAATTGGCAAAAATTTGATTGAAAAATTCAATCTCCCAACCTTCGACAGATTCAATTTTAACATTACTAAAAAACCATCACCCTTTGTAAAGCTGTTTAAACTACCGTCCAAGAAGTGGGATGGGATTATTAAAAAAGATAAACGGTTTATGAATCTCGCACTCGTTGGAATTAAGACTTAATATTCCACTCCCAGAATTAATACGGACCCCCTCTTTAGACGACTTACATTTTTATTTCAATACGACCAGTATGATCGATTCTTGATAAGAATATTTTTGTCTTTGTCTCTTTTAAAAATTCAACTACCGCCTGTTTAGCACCTTTCCAAAAACCATAATCATCTAAGATCAAAACTCCTCCCCGAGCAAGCTTTGGATACAGAATGTATATACAATGTTTTGTGGACGAATACCAATCCTTCAAAAGTATCAAAAAGATATAAATCCCGGGAAACATCTCCTATTTTAATCAATTTTAGGGCTGCTGCCATCATACTCCCCCCCCTCTATACTCCACGCTCTACAAGAGGACCACTCACGTTGTTTTTCATAATATATTCACACTTTCGACTGCCGTCATAACCCGCTCTATGCTGGTCATCGTATAGGGAGCAACTTTTAGATATATCTCTCTATCACTTGCCTCAAGCTCAGTAAGTGAAAACCTAACAATGTCTATACCAAATCTTCTTGTTATGCCTCGAACAATTTCTTGTAATCTATCAAATAAAATCCTCATATAGCAACCGTAAAACAAAATGTCGGTTTTTTATACTGTCATGCTGAACTCGCTGCGCCCTTCCGTAGTCTTGTACGAATGAGGGTTTCAGCATCCCAACAATG
>Ga0155907_105_pt1 | contig 3477 bp, 3 predicted proteins | sample RifCSPlowO2_01_FD_107561 | JGI IMG/M metagenome (GOLD analysis project Ga0155907, IMG submission 107561) | Candidatus Roizmanbacteria bacterium RIFCSPLOWO2_01_FULL_39_19
TGCTTTTAGGAAAATTCACATAAGTTCCAACACGATACTCCTTGTCGTGAGGTTGAACCCGCTTCTGTTTTATAGACTCGGCGGGATAGTAAGGAAGTTGCCCAATGGATTTGAGGACATTTTCAAATATGTCATAGCCGAAGGTTTTCTCGTTCCAGATATAGAGATCTAAATCACGGACCAGAAGCAATACAAGAACGATAGAACTAGAAATGGCAACAGTTACTACATCAAAAAATAGTTCTCCTGTTCGAAGACCATACAACGAAAAGGTGAAGATTGATGCTAGAGCGAATAGAATAGTCCATTGGAAAACAGAAAGTGTTCTTGCGCCAAGAACCGTAAGTTGTTGCCTAGAGATAATTATATCGTCCATTACATCTCGAATTTTTTCGTAAACAGATGATAGATTTTCTTTCAGTGGTAACTCTCTCACCAATTCTTTAATGGACTCAAATTCATCGTTTGTTGATTTGGCATAATCAATGATTTCAAAATCAAAAGCACGGAGGATGTATTTGTCAATCAGCGAAGCCAATTTATCAGCGACTTGTTTATCGTAAATTAAAATGTTTTGGTGTAAAGAAATCCAACCAGCCGTTTCAGTCGCTAATATATTTTTTACGCTATTGTAATCGGTTGTAGTTACAACAATATAGAAACCGGAAATGATACCAAATAAAAATGCTACGACAGTTAAAATGGTATTACCTAGTCCAGTAGGAACAAAAGAACGAGGAATAACAAAAAGTAATATTACAAAAATTACAACTGATATTAAAAAAACGTATTTTGTATTCATGATTAAAAAATTTTCTTCCCCCAAAATTAAAATATGGTTCGAGCCGACCCGCTTCGTCGGAGTTTCAGCGAAGCGAGTGTTTTTCTCTGGGTTCTTTTGCGGTTTTGAGCGGTGCGGCTCCGCCGCCTTTCTGCATTTTCGCGGGCCTTCGCCTCGCCGAAGTGGCTTCGGCCACGCAGGCGGGGGGACTTCCTCGTCCGCGACAGCAGTCGGGACGAAATGCGTTCGGACTAATTCAAGAATACTGCACTAAATAGAAAAAATCAAGCGACTTTGTGCTCCCACATGGTCTCGGAATTGTAGGAGTGAGACCCCATAAGGGTTCTTTAGCTATTTTCAGTATAACAGATTTAGCCCTCTCGGTCAGGGGTCAAAAATGAGACATGAGAAAAATGAGACGCCAAAACAGCCTCGTCTCATTGCGGAATTTCTTTGAAGGAATCCTCCCTCCCGGTGTCGCACCCTTCCTCGTAGTGGCTTGGCGGGCCTTTTCTCCCGTGTTTCAAAATCTTGATATATTTCTTAATCCTTTCGTCGTTATAAATTTTAACAGGCTGTTGTACATCAAAAAAGGCTTCCTTACGTTCAAGTTTTTTGAAGTAGGAATTCAAGAAATTACTGATACGATCTATTTGCTTTAAAATTATATTTTCTTTATCTCTGTATTCTTTCTTTAAATCTTCTTCTTTGATTACCGATAGCAAGTCTCTAATCACGGATAGTTTGATGTATAAAATTGCAAGTCGGTCTATAATAATTCCAGGACTCTCACCGGATGACTGTTCTTGGGAATAAAGCGGAACAGCTCGTAGTTGATTCGCAATCTCGACATCGATCTCTCCAATGAGATCGTTTCTTGTTTGGTTACTTTTATCTATCTCCCGCTTGGTGATAGCAACATGTTCTAAACCGAACTCAATCATCCTGGCCGAATCTTCAAGATTCCACAGTTTTTGATTCATTTCAATGTTTGACCTTATAAGATTGCTTAGTCGAGCATCGGATTCTAAAACGATTGGCGTGCCATCAAGAAAATCTGAAAATATTTTTGATATTGTTTCAAAATTAAGCATATTGTTAGTTATCAAATTTTTCGATAAAATCAATGTTGGGAAATTTTCCAAGAGAATAATCAAAAACCGCCTTATTTTTATAATACGAGTTTGGAAATAACTTGACCTGTTTTCCGAGCAGTGCAGAACCTATGGCTATGTGCAACCTATCAGTGTTTACTTGTGCGTATTTTTGTAAAATCCCGATTAACTCATCTAGTGGTTTAGTGGCGTATCCATTATGCGATAGATCGTTATTTGATTCCGGCAACGCGTTTAGTATCGATTCATTGTCCGATCGAAAGGCGTTTAGAACGCCATTTCCAACAAGTATCTGAGAAAATTCATTATAAAATGCGCAGTCATGCCACAGATACACTTTACCGTGAGTTAGCTTATCTCCTAAGAATTTTGCAGAGATTTTTTCTCTGCAAAATACTATCAGCTTACTTGAGAGGTTGTTCAGAATCTCAATTTGCTTCTCACCGAATATGGTATGCGGAAGAATGACTATCTCACTGTATAAAGTTGGTTTTTTAATCAGGAAGTCTCTGACATCGGAATAATAATCAACAAGATTACCGCCACCGTCTATAAAAAGTACATCATTATATTTGGGCGAAGAAATATCTACACAACATTCGGAAATATTAAGCGACAAAAGCAATCTTTTTGTTCCGTGCCAGATAAGAGAATCGCCGTAATTGCCGGGAAATCGAAAGAAATCAATCCTGGTATCTTTGTATTTACCCAAATACTCTCTTAAATCAAACTCTTTCATAATTGGATGACTTTTATGCAGAACCTTGTTTTAATCTGCATACGAAGATTTTCGGACGAAGATACGCATTTACCGATGTCATAAATTTTAACTCCAATGTTTTTGCAATCTTAAACCTTGATTCCAGAATAATTTTTTTCAAGATTTCGTGCTCGCTCGTGTAGACAACCAGTTTGCCTCCCTGATTCAATGTTTCCTGGCAGTATTCGACAAAACACCGATACAGATTTTCCAGGTCTTCATTTTTTGATATAGTCATACCAAACGGTAAGTCAGATGTAATGACATCAAACTTGCCTAGATCGGGCTTGTCAAAGATATCTTTTTCTTTGAGTTGTATTTCTTTTATCAATCCGGCTTTTTTTATATTTTGCATAGCCAAAGAAATACGTTTTTTGTCGTTATCAAAACCAATCAGTTGTTTTAGATTTGGATAACATTGGCCGGCCTCAATGAGCAATGTCGCGCTTCCGGAAAAAATATTCAGATAGGAATTCACATGCTCTAATTCGCATAAAGAATTCACCGCGTACGCAATTGTCGGATCCATCGCGCCGCTCATATTTTTTACCTTATAATCCCTGACGGACAAAGGTCGTGGCGTAATCTGAATGCCGACTTCCCAAATCTCATCGGGTTTTACGATATGTATTTTCATATCCGCCTCTTCTTCCTCGGTCAGTCCGTATGTTCTTTGTATGTATTCGGCAATGCTACGGACTTCCGGAGAATCTGATCCGGCGCACGTTATTCTAAAAGTCTTAAACGCATCTTTGTTTCCACTAGTGATTGTTTCTATAAGATTGCCTAGGATTGATTTGTGGTTGGAAATGTAGAGTGGA
>Ga0155907_110_pt1 | contig 2807 bp, 2 predicted proteins | sample RifCSPlowO2_01_FD_107561 | JGI IMG/M metagenome (GOLD analysis project Ga0155907, IMG submission 107561) | Candidatus Roizmanbacteria bacterium RIFCSPLOWO2_01_FULL_39_19
GGTATATGAGGCTTATATTAATAATCTTGAAAAAGTTAACAACTGGGACTTGGTTGACTTGTCAGCTCCTAAAATTACTGGTGCTTATTTATTTGATAAGAAAAGACGGCCACTTTATGATTTTGCCAAATCTGATAACCTGTGGAAAAAGAGAATTGCTATAATCTCAACCGCATATTTTATTAAGCAAGGAGAATATAAAGATACATTTGAAATTGCAAAGATTCTTTTAAATGACAGGCATGATTTAATCCATAAGGCAGTTGGGTGGATGCTAAGAGAAGTTGGAAACTACTTAGGACAAGATGTTGAGAAGAAATTCTTAGATAAATATGGTTCGACTATGCCGGCAACGATGCTCCGATATGCTATTGAAAAATTCCCAAAAGATCAACGGCAAAAATATCTACTACTGCGAAAAAATAGTTAGTTCTTTTAGCTTTAGAAAAATCAGACCTTCTGTAGTATACTATGGGGATTTATGGCATTAGAACGAGAAAGAGGTAAAAGCACTTCACAAAGACCTGCTCAAAAAGACAGGGGGGGTGATCGTTCATTTGATCCTGCAGAGTTTGGTTTACCTCCTGAAGTAAGAATACTTGAACAACAGGATGAAAGATTACTTCTTTGTGAAGTGCCACTGAGCTTAGTTGACCGGGGAGAAGTTGCCGTTGATGAAAAAATCATCACAGACACCGCGCGGTTGATGGACGAAGAGCCACGAAACAGAAGATACAACGGACAAATCACGCCGGTATACCTTGTGCAAGTCATCGACAACTCCAACATCACAGCTCCTTCAATATTTCTTTGTGACGGCTATCACCGAACTGAGATCCAAGAGAGAAAGGGAAGCGAATTTATATACGGAACAATAGCTTTGGGCTACACCCTTGAGAATGCCATAGATCTTCGTATTTCGCTTGCGATGCATCAATCTGTTGATTTTGCACGCATTGTAGAGTGGGCGAGTGACGCCTGGAGTTTGACCCCGTGGGCTAAAGAGGGAATACACATTGGAACCGCCTTTGCGCTCGTTGCCTCACCAAACGTAACAGGTGCAAGATTGAAAAAAAGCCCTGAGGAGGTTGAGGAAATTAAACGATGGATCATGACAAAATGTGATAGGTGGCACAGAAAACCGGAGGTCATTTATCAATCTTTAAATTACTCTAACAAAGCAAGCTCTGACTTAATCAGAATCACCCGCGGCCGCCCAACTGCCCCCGACGGGATATCTCACAAAGACTTCAGGCTTATTAGAGACGCTGCAGAATTTAACTATGATCTGCAAATGAAAATGGCTCGCGTGATCATGTCCGGTAATCTCTCAGCTTGGGAAGTTGAAACATTCGCATCAGCAATAAAACGGGCAAACACTGAAGAAATCGATGCATTATTACAAGGAGGATGGAGACAACGGCGACCACAGCCAACAAGACCAGCTGCAACTACGTATTACGCTCCAACGTCTCAGGCAGCACCGGCAGAGCAAATAGCAGCACCTGCCACGACTCAAGATGAGCCACTGCAGCGCCCGATGGGCACCCCAACAACCCCCCGATCTCTTGCAGCAATTGAAGATATCAGACAACTTGAGCAATTGGTTAGCAGAGAAGTTCTGGAGAGAATGTGGCATTTGTTATCTGAAAACACACGCCTTACGGTAGAGAATGCCATACTTACAGGGAGAATTCCCTGGGAAATGCCCGATGTTAGTAATGAAACCGACGCACTTAGTCCTGACGAACCTGTTGAAGAAACGCCAAAGGCCAAAGGTGAGGGGAAACTTCGTGTCCCAAGTCTATCTGATTATGATACAAGGCAGATTGTTGACGCTGCCCAAAAAGGGGATCTTGGTTTGTTTGACAGCTATTTTAGCACGGTACTGTCAAGAAGATTGTACAAATATGTTTATTACCGTATCGGCACCAGTTTTAGACATATTGATCCTGAAGATCTAGTCCAAGAACTATATATGCGAATTAGCCAAGGAATTTTAAAAAAAGATTTTGTGGTCAGATTTCCATCGTCTCTGGACGCATTTGCTTTTGCCTGCGCCAGTAATTTAATTACTGATCATTTTCGCAGGCAACCTTCAGACGATCTTGAACTTAAGGAGACAATATCTGATCGGCGCTTGCATGATTTATTCGAAGGAGCCGAAGTTGGCAGCTTCCAACATTCTAGTCTTCACAATGCTATTCTGTTATTAACTCCCGATCAAAGAGAGGTTGTTATGCTGCGATATTTCAGCAGTTTTGATTTAGATAATCCCGATGTTGCTTTGGTTATGGGAAAAGAAGAGGGAGCGATTAAATCTCTTCTATTCAGAGCCAAGGCAAGAATTGCCAGAATGCTTGAGTTGTAGATGACAACTTCTAAACTGCTTGACAAAAATGTAGATAAGGTCTAGTCTGAAGGTAATAATGAAAAGAAAGAGACGAGTGGTACGAACTACATCAGCGAAACCAGCAAAATTTTCACTTCAAACGATACTTTTTTTACTTGTTCTTGTTGTTGGGGCCATCATTGGACTCAATGTTGTAACTGGCGGAAAATTTAATTTCTTTGGACTAGCTGCTAATCGATGGCCTTTCACCAATTCAGGTACACCACCTAATGTCATGCTTGAAAAAGATACTCTAAAAGTAATTACTTATGAAGACTCTGACATTGTCACGTTAAGTGGAAACGTTGTTTTTGAATCATTAAGACAGACCGACTCTGAATGTTGGATTGTCTGGGCAACGCTTGAGGCGGGTGGTAAAAGAATTGGCGGGACATTTCCGCCTGACAGCAATGAA
>Ga0155907_104_pt3 | contig 2444 bp, 2 predicted proteins | sample RifCSPlowO2_01_FD_107561 | JGI IMG/M metagenome (GOLD analysis project Ga0155907, IMG submission 107561) | Candidatus Roizmanbacteria bacterium RIFCSPLOWO2_01_FULL_39_19
TCCAAAGTATCACTTAGTACGGTTTTGTCGTCTTTTTAGGTAGTATTATCTGCATGGATGGTTGTCCTGTCTGTGGTAGTGCGTCATACAAGCGTGATGGTATCATAAGAAAAACACGTATGCACAGACGAGGAAAACGAGTTGGTAGTATTCAACTCTATCGGTGTCAAAACGGACATCAATTCCGAACAGATGATATCCCTCCCTGGGATGATAGTTTTATCGAGTATGTTGTGTACGTGTATCTCCTGTGTTTATCACTTAATACAACCATTGACATCGTGCGAGAAATGTTTGAAATGGATATTTTATCGAAAGGACAGATATTAGACTTTATTGGGTTCGTTGCCGATGCCCTCCCGACCATTGATGACCTTGACCGACTCTACAATCCGCTTCGCTCAGGATATCTAGCATTAGACGGCGTGTGGTTTCAGTATGGCGATGAAGAGATTGTGCTCCTTGTTGCCTTTGATCCGGAAACATTTGATGTTGTAGGAGCCCGATGGGAGAAAGAAGAAACACAAGACGGCTATGAACTACTCATTACCGATTGTGTCAACAAGATTGGCATTACCAACATCAAAGGCATCTATGGCGATGGTGACAATGGCTTAATTGAGGCTAAAAAACACCTGTTACCGTATGCACCATTCCAAGTCTGCGTGTTTCATAAAGAACTCCGAATGGGGCATGTCGTTCCCGTTAAAAGTGTCAAACACTCGAAGAAACTAACTCCCTATCAGAAACATGACATTAAAGTATTCCAACTTCTGTTTCGGGAGGTTATCTATGCGGAAAGCAAGGAAGCATCATACGAAGCATTTGATCGTTTGAAGGCATATGCTCAAAGTGATACTCATCGATATCCAGAGCGGTTTATGAAGGCATATCGTTCCCTTGCTCATAACTTCAAATATACCCTTACGCATTTTGATCACACAGGGATGAGACGAGACAACAACCTCCTCGAATGCTTCAATGGGTGTATTAAACCACGACTCAGATTGATGAAGGGATTTAAAAAGAAAGAAAATCTTAACCGATATTTAAAGCTTTTCTTACTTGCATTTCGATTTCATCCGTTAAAAGAATCTCGCTTTGATGATCGGAGGGGAAATTCACCGCTTGAAGTTGCTGGAGTATTATTGCCGAAGTATTACAACTTCCTAAAGTTTCTTCGCACTTCACTTCACCTTACCTATCAGCCCAACCAGCCCGAGGTTTGACTACCAGCGCCGGAAATCCGATCTTCCCTATACAACACTGACTAAAATCGAAACAAATGTCATCACTAAACCATCTATTCAGACGGTAGTAAAAATCGCTAGAGGCTTGGACGTTTCGATTGATGAGTTGATGAAATAAAAGCACTTATGATTATTGATTCTCACGTTCACATTTCAATATATAATAAAAATGCAGTTTCCTTGGAAGAAGCCTTTGAGTTGTTTTTGAAGGTAATGGAAAAGAATGGAATAATTTCTGCCATTATTATTCCAGATAATATTGAGGGGGGTGACGGTATTGCTGATCTGGACAAAGCTATCGAATTAATTGGTCAGCGCGAAAATTTATTTTTACTTGGCAGTCCGCAGATTATTCAAAGAGGATCAAATGAGCTTGGAAAATACCAACGACTTTTAAAAGAGGAAAAAATTAAGGGATTAAAGTTTTTTCCAGGACACGATCCGTATTTTCCAACGGATGAGAGATGCTTGCCATATTATGAGTTGTGCGAAAAATTAGATATACCAGTTTTATTCCACACTGGGGAAAATTCAGGGGATAGCGAATGCGCAAAATGGAATGATCCAAAACATATTGTTCAAATTGCTAAAAAATATCTCAAGCTTAAAGTTATCATCACTCATTACTATTGGCCGAAATTAGATTATTGTTACGAAATAACTAAAGATGTTTCAAATATTTATTTTGAATTAGCCGCTCTTGCGGATAAGGAGGTCGTCGAAAAAAGCGGAGGAATAGAAAAAATAAGAGAAATATTGAGAAAAACTATTTTTGACAGACCGGCTAAAGTTATTTTCGGCACTGACTGGCCGATGTGTGAAATTGAAAATCATATTGAATTAGTGAAGTCGTTGGGGTTAAGTAAGGAAATAGAAGAAAAAGTTTTTTATAAAAATTCTATAAATGTTTATAAATTAGATATAGTTAAGCATTAAAAAAGAATTTGCCGCCAAACCGAGCGAAGCTCGGAGTTCCGCCAAAAGCGGTACGAAAAACTTGAAATCGTCCAACCCGAAAGGGTCGCTTCTGCGGGCGGGCGGAAGGGGGGTTTGGGGGAATTCCGCCCGCCCTACAAATTTTGGGCGAAATCTGTTCGAATTTTTTCGAACGCACACCGCCAAGATTTATGAAAAAATGGCTTATTTCGCGCAAACGACTCCTGGTATTTTTTCTTATTTTTGAATTTTATGTAC
>Ga0155907_105_pt2 | contig 2314 bp, 2 predicted proteins | sample RifCSPlowO2_01_FD_107561 | JGI IMG/M metagenome (GOLD analysis project Ga0155907, IMG submission 107561) | Candidatus Roizmanbacteria bacterium RIFCSPLOWO2_01_FULL_39_19
TATTTCGTTTAAAACAATTTCTCTTAAGCCGGTAATAAAAGCTAACTTGATTTCCAATTTTGATTCATTCATACATGTAATCTGATTTGATCAAAAACTTTATTAACACTTATTCTCTCCATACAAAATTCTTCACAGCAATCCAACTCCTCTTTTCTTGAAGTATGTGTACAAAGTTTATGTCTGTTTCTGTCATAAATAGGCACGGCGTACACCGACATATGCATATAGTCCGGGCGAGTCGCTCCAAAAACTATAAACGCTTTCTTTTTAAAACTTTGCGCAATTATTGCGGGGCCGGAGTCGTTTCCAATAAAAAATCTGCAGTGTTTAATGAGTGACATCATTTCGCTGAAAGAGTAATGTTTTTGGAGTATTACGCATTTAGTATTGTATTTAGTCTCTAATAAATTTGATAATTCGGCAAATTTTTTATATCCCCAATTTCTTTTTTGTTCCTCCCACCAACTCGTAAAAGGGGCGACGAGAATATATTCGCCATCAACAATATTTTCCCAATCATTCTTTAGCATTGGAATATCTTTGATGATCACTTCGCCAAAGCCGATTGATTCCATATATCCCTGTATGTATGTTTTTTGATTACCGCTAAGTTCATAAACCAGTTTTATCATTATGTCGCAATCAATTTCACCGGAATTAACTCGGCTATGCTTGTATATTTTGTCGTAAGTATTGAATACTAATTCAGCGCTTTCTATCCCTGTGGCTAAATAAATTTTATCAACATATTTTGACAAAAATCGTGCGATCGGTTCAGTCATTATCACATCACCCAAGTTTCCGCTACGAACCAAACAAACTGATTTGATTTTCCCGCTTTCTACTTTTCTCCTAAAGTATTTCCTATACCAAATAGACAGTGTCGTATCGTAAACTATTCTATCTTCGGGCACGATTGTCCCCCAAAATGTCCTATGTTCAGAAAACCATCTTTTGTTAATTTCATCGATATTATCCTTAAAATTTTCAACATATTGCCTAATTGTCCGAATTCGTTCAAGCCAGGGAGAATTAGTATCCGAGGTTGTATCGTTTTCAAACAATGCCAGTTTTTCCCATTTTTTATATATCGCATCTGCCTTATCTCTGAATTCAAAATGCAGTAATCGTGCTTCGCTTTTTGGAACAATAAAAGGATTCCGGTGGTATTCACCAAAAGAGTCAAGATTATTTTCAGTTTTTACATAATGCCCTCCCACAACGATTTCCATGTTTTTGTGATTTCTCACGATGGCTTTCCTAAAGTGACCATATTCTTGCCATATTTTTTCCGGCCACGGATAATAATATTTCGTCGTATCTATTGCATGTACCGGAGAACATGTGTAATCAGAGAGCGTGTGATCAAATAGCGCATTCGCCCAACCGATAGTCGCATAAGGGATGCCATTATTTTCTAAGCGGGCTGTAAAATCGTGAATCGTCTCATCCTTTATGGAAAGAAATTCATCGGCATCCAAAAAAGTAAACCAATCGATTTTATAGTTTGTGTTAGCGTAGCCAAGTAATTTGTTTGCAATTTTTGCATGGTCAAAAATTGGGTCTTTTTCCTCAATTACAATCACTCTCGGATCGTCTTTGTATGAGTCCAATATTTCATTCGTTTTGTCGGTTGAACAGTGATTAGCAATGAATATATAGTCAAAACCGAGGTCAAGGTGGTACAAAATATTCAAATCAATATACGACTCCTCGTCTCTCACCGACATAAGAATCGCTACAACATTATTTATTTTCCTGTGTTCATTTGGCATTTTCAGAATTTTGTTTTAACTGGCCAGATAAAATCTTATCTAATATATGTTTAAATTTATAAAATGCGGGATGAGTTGGATAAGTAGCGTGGAATAATGTCACATTGTCCAAGCTTTCTATACCAGCATTCGAAGTTTCACTAATGAGCATGTACCTCTTTTTTGGTAAAACGAATAACTCACCGTTCACCAAATACTTGGTAAGCGCCACCGCCAATGCTCCTTGTTCATCATGGTGAGTTTGTTCACTGTATTTTATGTTCTTCTGCCACCAATCAAATTCTTTGATTAAATCACTGGAAATATCATGTCCTGCTTTTTGTATAAAGAATCCGGCATTTACAAAGGGCGTGTCTGAAGTAGCCTTTTTATGCATCGCGCCATGCTGATAAGGTTGGCCAAAAAATTCATCCATGATGGCAAACTTTATTTTTTGGTTGGGCAAAATTAAATCAACTCTAAAGTGGTCTGGTTTGTCTAGACAGTAATTTTAAATATATCAGATAGCGTCGGCAAGTTAATTTTTAAGCTGACAT